>OLII01000893.1_pt1 | contig 10859 bp, 5 predicted proteins | sample 1609481 | NCBI WGS metagenome assembly OLII01 (sample SAMN05416859, study PRJEB24817) | seawater metagenome | isolation source: Sea water | place: Canada:Atlantic | collected 2013-11
TGATTCACATAAAAGATTTCGCGCATGTAACTGGCATCGTCAGCTGAATTATTAAAATTAAGGGTGTTATAGCCATCAATGTCTTGGCCATCAATTAGGTAATCTAATTTGACGCCAAATGATTTTCGTTCATCTGTATTTCTATAGGAGGTATTGCCTTTAAATTGAACTCCCACACTTTCAAATGTTTCATCATCGTAAGCCACCGTTGCCAATACATATTCGTCAGCATCGGTGGCTGTTTCTACTTCACTAAACCAATCGTCCGATTCGAAATAAATATAAAAATTTTGTACGCTGGACATTTCATAAAAATCATCAGGGGAAACTTTCCCCCTTAGTAACTGCTTTCCATCATCACTTAACTGCAAGTAATCAGGTAGATTTGAAGTGTTAACATTAATGTCGTTCTGCTCACCATTATCCGTATCTTCAGAAGCCAGATCATCACTACTTGAACTACCTCCCCCACAGGCCGTGAGACTTAGGGCACACCATATTGATAAAACCATTGGAAATTGACGCCATGGTAACAACTGATTTACCAGCACCCTATTTTGAAAATTCAAATCAGAATTAACACTTTTTTTGTTTTTTATCATTATCTAGAAGCCTCACTCTATATGAGAGCGGTTAACTGATTACTGGATTTAAGTCGCTTCGATTCTAGCGCTTAGCCATAGGGGAATTGTGTAAAAAATGAGGATAAAATGGCGAATAAATTAAATTTGTGAACAACTAGTCTTTGTTCTTATATTTTTAAAAAAATTTAGAGTGATTACAATTAAATTGGATAAAGCTGACAGCTAATTAATAAATTTAGCTTCAAATACACGTTAAAGTAAGTGAGCAGTGAGAATAAGAGTAAGCATTTAACCTAGGGCAAAATTATTAAATCAGAGACCAAATAAGCGACCAAATCATCCGCCCACTAAATTACCGACAGTCTTAGGTGGCAGGCATCTTTTGCATAAGGCTACTGCCACTACTCACTTTTAGCTCTAAAAACTACATTCTTAGAGCATTTACGTATGAGGCAATACCAGTCTAATTATTGACAACACCAACCTACCTGACATAAGGTAGGTTGCATGAACTCAAATAATGACACTCGCAGCCAAATACTCGATACCGCCCAAGATATCCTACAGCGCCAATCCATTAGCGGTGTAAGCTTTCAGGACTTAGCGGATCGCATAGGCATTAAAAAAGGTAGCATGTATTACCACTTCAAGAGCAAAGACGATTTGTCCATTGCCATCTTGGAGCGTGCAGCAAGCGAGATGTCTCAAGCTTTAAAACGTGGCCACAGCAAAACTGCCAGTGAGCAGCTAGATTACTTCATTGGTATTTTTAGATCCTTCATGGGGCAATGCGAGAAAATATGCCCAGGAGGTGCCTTCGCAGGGGTTTGGGATAAACTTAATGCACCGGTACAGCAACAGGTACGAAAGCTCATTAACCTTCAACTCCAAGGCATGCAGCACATCATTAACACAGGCATTGAAAGTGGCGAATTTGTTAGTCACGGACAAGACCCTGAAGCTTTAGCTCAATGGGTCATAGACAATATTCAAGGGGCGCTGCTCACTAGCCGTATCACAAAAAATCCCCATTCTTTTGAAAACAGCATGAAGGTTTTAACCGGATACCTACTTAACCATTAACGGGTAAAAATTTTGCCCTATAAACCTACCTTACGTCAGGTAGCTAAAAACAGGAGAGCATAATGAATTTTCCATTGGCCGCGTTTCGTTTAGGCAATCAACTAGGCAGCATATTTACCCCAGAGCGCACTGTTAAAAAAGCCGGTACATTATTCCTAACCCCTAAGCGCTATGACATTAAAGATTGGGAAGTTCAGGCCGAGAAAAAAGGCCAACGTTTTAATATTAATGAAAATATCAGCGCCATTCGCTGGAGTAACGACCAGCAAGATAAAAAGACAAACCCGAAGCAAATCTTGTTGGTGCACGGCTGGGAAAGCCGTGCCACACAAATGTACGGGGTGGCTCAGCAACTTTTGAACACTGGGTTCGATGTGGTCGCGCTCGACATGCCCGCCCATGGTCATTCTAAGGGTCATACTTCTAACCCCCATATGTTTGCACAAACCATTCAATTGGCTCAGCAACAGTTAGGACATTTTGAAGCGATTGTTGGGCATTCTATGGGGGCAGGCGCCACTGCCATTGCGGTTGGGCGCGGCGTGAGCACTAAAAAAATGGTGCTCATTTCAGGCCCGTCTTCCATCGAGAACGTATTAAGGCGCTTTGCCAGTTTCATTGGTTTAAATAAAAATGGTGCCAATAAATTTGTAACTTTCATTTCAAAATTTGTGGGCTCAACCCCACAAGAGCTAGACACACAAATATTGCTTAAGGGTTCCACCATTCCTACGCTTATTATTCATGACGAACAAGATGCAGAAGTGCCTGCCAGTGAATCTAAACGATTAGCATCGGTATTAAAAAATGGCCAGTTAATGTTAACCAATAATCTTGGCCATAGAAAAATTTTAAAATCGCCAGAGATGTTGAAGAAAATGGTGTCGTTTATTAAATAAAAAAGAAAAAAGTAAGGCGGGTGTTTCGCCTTACTTTTGAAGAGCCTAAAGCTTAATTATTTTGAAAAACGATTATTCTCTATAACGCTTCTTTTTCTAGCAATAACTCATATATAGATTCAGCCACCTTTTCATAACCCAGCGCATTAAAATGTACGCTGTCAGATTTATATTGTGGGCTGCGCAGTAAAGAGGCAATTAACTCCCCGTCAAATACCAATTCATATTGCTCTGCCAGTTCAGGGAATATTTTCGCGCTGTTTGAAAATAGTTTCTTTTCTGGAACACCAATTAGCACCACCTGAACACCTTGGGACTGAGCCATCTCAATCATGGCTGCTAAATTCTGTTTAGTTTGGCTTAAATTTTGATTGCGTAAAATATCATTCCCCCCTTCTAGCAATATCATTAGATGGGGGTCACTTTCCTCTAAAACACCATTCAATCTAGCAAGCCCTTGTTTGGTGGTTTCACCTGAAATGCCAGCATTAATTACTTCGCGGTTAGATAAATCTGCCAATACACTGGGATAACTTTGATCTTCCTCTACGCCTTTGCCGTAGGTGAGGCTATCACCAAATGCCAAAATGGTAGCATTATGGGGAATAGGGGTTAATTTCGTATCACCACAAGCCTGTAGAAAAAGCCCAATAAATATAATGGCCACTAGTTTTATAGGGTTGTTAATCAAGTTAATTACTCGTTTTTGTTTTTTAGAGTATCTAATCCAGCAATGTATTGAATCTACATGATGAAATTTACTTATGGGTAGAACAGCAAAGCCGTATTAAAGATATAAATCAGCCATCATTCAACCCTAAAAAATCACCTTACAAATAAAATATAATAAAAAACCCAAAGATAGTTTTACCACCTTTGGGTTTTTAAGTACTCATTTAGATTAAAACTATTTAAAAATAGATGACCCAATTATGGTTAAGGCGTTTGTAAACCACCATCCGTCACTGTCCAACCATAACTGTTCACCAAGGCATCTCGGGATGATTGTGCCGAGGAAGAATATTGACTATCACCACCATCAAAGATTACGCCAGACTGCAAACTCTGACTGCCCCAACCCTGTAATAGAGCATCGTAATTTTCTGTCGATAAAGTAATACCTTCAAACATTCGGGCCATATCTGTCACTGCCGCTACATCCCATTGGCTTATGTTTCCATTAAAGGCACATGCACTATCAAAGCAAGTAAACATCTTTGACATATTCGTTACTAACGCCGTATTCCATTGACTAATATCTCCATTAAAAGCACAAGTACTGTAAGAGCAGCTAAACATATTGTCCATATCCGTCACTGCGGATACATCCCATTGACTAATATCTCTATTGAAAGCACATGTATTAAAAGTGCAAGTAAACATGTATGACATATCTGTCACTGCCGACACATCCCATAAACTGATATCTCCATTAAAGGCACTTGCATCACGAAATGTATTAGACATATCCGTTACCGCAGACACATCCCATTGGCTAATATCGCCATTAAAGGCATCTGAATACCTAAACATTCCATACATATTTGTTACCGCCGATACATTCCATTGACTAATATCACTATTAAAAACCTCGGTATTATCAAACATAAAACGCATATTTGTCACCGCCGACACATCCCATTGGCTAATATCGCTATTAAAGACTTTCGCATTTGAAAACATATTGCGCATATCTGTTATTGCCGATACATCCCATTGACTGACATCACTATTAAATATATCTGCGTAATAAAACATATAAGATGCATCCGTTACCGAAGATACATCCCATAGATTAATGTCGCTATTAAAAGTAATCGCATTGGAAAACATCCAAGACATATCTGTTACGGAGAACACATTCCATTGGCTTAGGTCGCCATTGAACGCCTTTGCATAATAAAACATCTGATACATATCGGTTACTGCCGATACATCCCATTGGCTTACATCTCCATTAAAAGTACATAATTCGCCATGACAGGAAAACATGGAACGCATATTGGTGACGGACGACACATCCCATTGACTCAGGTCACTATTGAAGACAAGAGCCTTTTCAAACATATACTGCATATTTGTCACCGATGACACATCCCATTGATTAAGGTCACTATTAAAGGCAGCTGCGTTCCTAAACATAGTGTTCATACTCGTTACTAACGACACATCCCATTGGCTAATGTCGCTGTTGAATGCAAGAGCACTTTCAAACATATTATCCATATCTGTTACCGATGACACATCCCATTGGCTTAAGTCTCCATTAAAGGTACTTGCGCTCCTAAACATATGACTCATATTCGTCACCGCAGACACACCCCATTGGCTCAAGTCTCCATTAAAGGTACTTGCGCCCCTAAACATAGAACCCATATTTGTCACCGATGACACATCCCACTGGCTTACATCACCATAAAAAGCACTGGCACCATAAAACATAAGGTACATACTTGTCACATTGGCGAGGTCAGGTGCATCACTGGCGTTTAGCACAAGGTTTTCACACAAATAAAATGCCCGCTCCATGGTGCTCCATTTAATTTCCCCCCATTGCTCGATAGTAAGCAGTTTTTTCCTATCTGAATCGCTGTCATCAAACTGAATGTTTTTAAAATCTCCAATAATGCTCACAGTATAGATGCCAGCACTTGCATAGGTATGAGCAATTTCATCGGTTACGCCAGTGTCTTGCGAACCATCTCCCCAATCCACCGTGTAGTTTTGACCGGAAATTACCGTGGTAATCTTAATTTGATTATCTTCACTGGCCCCTTCGTTATCGGTTTTCCAAGTGGTAATAAAGGCTAAGAATTCACGTACAGTAATGGTTCGAGTTGCAGAGGTTTGGTTGCCCGATGCGTCGGTGGCCATGTAAGAGCGGGTATAGGTGCCCACCGTACCAGTATCTAAATCCCCTCCTATGGCAACAGTAATGACACCATCAACATCATCACTGGCTGTCACTGGGTCGAAATAGTCTAGCCCTTGCACAATGGTAATATTACTTTCGCCCATGAGGTCAATGACTGGCGCGGTCACATCCACTACGTTCACTGTGCGGATTACACTGGTAGTGTTTCCAGCGCTGTCGGTTGCGGTATAAGTTATTTCATAGCCACCTATTTTTGAGGTATCAACCGAACCAGTCATATTTACCGATACAGCTTCATCAACATCATCTGTGGCCAAAGCGCCTAAATCAGAATAAGAGGACGCAAAAGGTACATTCATAATGGCATCACCGTTTAATGTCACTACAGGCGCTATCACATCCACTATATTCACTGTACGAATCACACTGGAACTATTGCCAGCGTTATCGGTTGCTGTGTAGGTTAATTCGTAAACTCCAATTGTCGAAGTATTAACTGATCCACTAATGCTAACCAAAACAATTTCGTCTAGATTATCTGTGGCCGATACACCTAAATCTACATAAATAGATTCAAACGAAACAGTTTGATTGGCACCACCATTTAGTGTAATCACAGGTGGCGTAACATCCAAAACATTCACCGTACGAGTAATGCTTGCAGCATTGCCTGCACTATCAATAGATGAGTAGGTCACTACATAACTGCCTGGCGTAGTACTATCAACGGTGCCACTAATGGTGACTTGCGTTTCATCATCTGAATTATCTTGGGCTGTTGCCCCCAGTTCGGTGTAGGCACCGTCTTCATTTTGGTTAATCGGGTTGCTGCCGTTTAACGTAATCACCGGCGCGGTAACATCCAATACATTTATGGTTCGAGTAACACTGGTTGTATTGCCTGCAATATCTGTAGCCGAATAAGTTAAGCTGTAATTGCCTGGCGTAGCGGTATTCACTTCACCAGTAACAACTACGCTAACATTTTCATCGCCGTTATCCGTGGCGCTGTATCCTGGTTCGTTGTAATTCAGATCTTCATTTTGAATGACTGGGTTATCACCGATTAAGGTAATTACTGGCGCGGTAACATCTAATACGTTGACGATTCGATTTACACTTGATTGATTACCTGCGCTGTCGGCTGCAACATACGTTAATGTGTAACTGCCCGGTGTACTAGTCGTCACCGACCCAGATACATTAACCGTAACGGACTCACCGCTATTATCATTAGCACTGTAACCGGGCTCAATGTATTGAGAGTTTTCGTTTTGTATATGAGGGTTGTTGCCTGTTAACGTAATAATGGGTGCTGTCACATCTAATACAATAACCGTTCGATTGCTATTAGCTCGATTGCCTGAAGCATCTACCGCAGAATAGTTAACTGTGTACGTTCCAGGTGTAGCAATATTTACATTTCCGGTCACGACAACATTCACAGGGCCATTCACCGCATCTACTGCAGTTGCACCAAGTTCTGAATAAAGAGTATCTTCGTTTATCGAAATTTCAGCGGCACCATTTAAAATGATAGCGGGAGCTGTGATGTCAAATACCAGTACCGTTCTTTCGATACTGGCGCTGTTTCCTGCTTGATCTTGCGCAAAATAGTTTACGACATACGTACCGGGAACATTGCTATTCACTGCGCCGCTAATGGAAACCTCTAAAGTACCGTCACGCTCATCTGTTGCAGTGGCACCGTATTCAACATAAAACCCCCCTTCATTAATTGAAAGAGTCGCAAGGCCAATTAAACTAATTACAGGTGGGGTAATATCAGGTTCTAATACATGGATAGTTCGAGTAATGGAAATTGTATTGCCTGAAGCATCTGTTGCGGTGTAAGTGATAACATAGGTACCTACAATACTGGTATCTACCGTACCATCAATTGTAATGGTGATTTCACCATCCACTAGATCCTGCCCAATAGCACCAAGATCAATATATTCATCACCTTGAATTAAATTAATAGTAGCCTCACCATTAATTGTGATAACAGGTGCTTGATTATCGATTGTTCTGGGATCTGTATTGTCCTCACCACCTCCGCCGCCTCCACAAGCACTAAGAAGAGAAAAGGCACTTAATAAAATGAACCATTTTAAATGCCCAGTTAAGGCTGTGGATATAATATTTATCCCATTCATTTAATTACAACTCCGTGTATTTTGGGCGGGTTAGCTTTAGGTTTTCATTGATTTTGAAATAACAGACGTATTGGTTTTAATTTTAATTAAAGCCAATAAGGCAAGTGGCAGAACCGAGTGTAGATAGGGGCCATCCATTAGCTGTCAGAATACTTCCTTAATTCGCGCGACCTTACACAGAAAAAAATATGAATTAAAGTAGGAATCAATGAAAACTAAGAGTAGTTCTCATTTTATTTTTTAAAGCAGATTAATCTTTGTGATGTTCTAATGCTTTTAGTCTACCCATCAAGCTAACAGGCAGAGATTAAGACTCGTCTCTACCGCTTGTAAGCGGCCATAAACATCAGCTAGTCACCGACATACATTTCAATATTTTTATAAGATGAATAGCCTGGCTTTGCGCGTCATCCAATGCATTGTGAGCCACACCCACATGCTGGAATGCCACATCAGTGTAAAAAGATTTTAGCGTTCGATAACACCGATTCGAACTGTAATGCCAAGGGCGCTCTAAGGCTGATTTTTTATAAGCATTGGCTAAAATTACATTGTCAAAGGTAGCGCCGTTCCCCCAAATTAAGGCATCTTTACCCACCCATTTCGAAAACTCTAACAACACATTCTTCAGCGCTGTTCCTTCAACTGTAATGGCTTGCCGGGCTTTTTCTTCTTGCTTAAGCCACCACAAAATTGCGTCGCTGCTTGTGGTTAAGCCGATGTCTAAGCTTGATTGTAAATCCACCACTTTATAAAAGCTGTCTTTCACAGACGAATCAAAGCGTACCGCACCAATGGCAATGATGGCGGCGTCTGAATCGGTGCCCATGGTTTCTAGATCAAGCATGATGTTATTACTGTCAGCTGATCGCTGCATTTTTAACTCCCTTACAATATGGCTTAATTTTAGTAAGCCTTACGCTTTTAGCTAATGATTAAAACTCATTAAAGTGAAGTCTCTGAAAACAAAAAAGCTTCAGCGTTTAACGGCTGAAGCTTTTTAAAAATTGCACCTTTACGCTCTTACTACTCAAAGCAATAGAGATACCGTCGTTTTTACAAACTCATTTACTAGGCTGTTTAATGCCATAAAAAAGGCTATATAACACAGGCACTGCTATCATGGTGAGAATGGTAGCAAACGCCAAGCCACCCATAATAGTCACCGCCATATCAGCAAAGAAGGCATCAAACAATAATGGGCACATACCCAGTATTGTCGTAATCGCCGCCAACGCCACAGGACGCAAACGACTTAAACTGGCTTCTACAACTGCCTTGGGCGGCTCTAGTCCTTCTTCAATTTGTATGTCAATTTCTTCTAATAATACAATGGCATTTTTAATAAGCATGCCAAATAGACTTAAGAAACCCAGTAACGACATAAAGCCAAAGGGTAAATCGGCAAGCAATAAGCCCGCCACCACACCGCATACTGCCATGGGCACGATTAACCAAATAATCAAAGGCTCTTTCACTCGTCCAAATAAGAAAATGGTAATTAAGATCATCACTAAGAACCCTAAAGGCAATCCGCCCCCCAAAGACTCCTGCGCTTTGCGAGCACTTTCAAATTCGCCGCCCCACTCAAGGCTATAACCTTCGGGTAATTCAATGGCTTCTATTTGAGGCTTTAAACGTTTTAATGCTTGCCCGGCGGTTTCATTTAAACCAGGTTCCGCCATGACTGTAATAGTACGAAGCCGATCACGCCGGTGAATTAATACCCCTTCGGAGACCACATTTAAGTTGGCACTAATCTGGCGAAGCGGCACATAACTGCGCTGATAAGGGCTCCATACCAAGGCATCATTTAACTTTTGCATGTCATCCACTTGGTTGGTGGTGTCTGCTTTTGCAATGATGTCGTAACTGAAATCACCGTCACGTAATTTGCCTAGTTTTAAACCATTACTGGCAAACTGAATGGCGTCGGAGAAATCAGCACGGGTGATACCTGCAATCCCTGCGTTGTAATCGTCGTACTCAGGAATCAAAACCAATTCTTTTTCACGCCAATTATGGCGCACATCCATTACCTGACCATCCGTTTTAAGGATGCTTTCAGCCTTAGCGCCTAATTCGCGAATAACTGCTTTATCAGGGCCTGAAAAACGCGCTTCTAATTTCGCGCCACTGCCTGGGCCAAATACAATGCGCTCCATATAAATTTGCGCATCTGGGTCAAGCGCCGTGAGCTCTTCATTAAGCTGGGTAATTAATCCGGGAATTTGATCACGACTATGGGTGCGTATGACTAACTCCCCATAACTTTCATTAGACTGCTGAGGGTTATAGGTCAGGGTATAGCGCTCTCCCCCTTTACCTACAAACGTGGTCAGGGCCGCCACTTCTTCATGTTTCATGGCCAAGGCTTCAGCTTTTTTCATAAACTCGGTGGTCACACGAATGTCTCGCGTTTGTGGTCCCCAATAATGTACATAAAACATGGGCGTATTAGATGGCGGGAAAAAACCTTGTTTCACAAAACCAAAAGAGAAGTAGCTTAATAAAGTGATACCCACCAATAATAATACGGTTTTGCCTGGGCTTCTTAATGCCTTTAAAAGTACACTTTGATAACGAGTATGAAATACACTATTAAAGTCTGCCGCCTCGCTAGTGGCACCCACTTTAAAAAAGTACGAACCAAATAAAGGCGCAACGGTTACCGCTAACACCCAACTTAAAAATAGGGAAATGGCAATTACCGCAAACAAAGAGAACAAGAATTCACCTGTACTGTCATTAGATAAACCAATACCCGAAAACGCGGCAATACCTATTAACGTAGCACCCAACAATGGCCACTGAGTTTGCTTCACCACATGACTGGAAGCTTCCAGCGCACTAATGCCTTTTTGCATACGCAGCATCATGCCCTCGGCCACCACGATGGCATTATCTACCAGCATCCCCATGGCAATCACCAGCGCGCCTAAAGAAATTCGTTGCAGGTTCAATCCATAAAGCCACATGACCAAAATTGTACCCAGCACCGTCAGCAGTAATACGCCACCTACAACCACACCAGCTCGCCAACCCATAAAAATACATAGAGTGGCAATCACCACCGCTACCGACATGACCAAGTTTAAAATGAAACCACTCACCGATTCATCAACCACTTGAGCTTGATCATAAATGGGCGCAAGAGAAATACCGGCTGGCAATTCTTGTAATATTTTTGCAATACGTGCTCTAACCGCTTTACCCACTTCCACCACATTGGCTTCTTTGTTGGCGGCGATGGCTAAGG
>OLII01000894.1_pt1 | contig 10851 bp, 8 predicted proteins | sample 1609481 | NCBI WGS metagenome assembly OLII01 (sample SAMN05416859, study PRJEB24817) | seawater metagenome | isolation source: Sea water | place: Canada:Atlantic | collected 2013-11
GATCTAGTACGGTCTCGTGGGCTCGGAGATGTGTATAAGAGACAGTTCTTGTTGTGTCTCTTTTTGCTTGATTGAGCCAATACAGGTAGCTTTTTCTGTAACTAGGTGCAAATCGATTGTAGTTATCGAAAGCCGTTTTGTTTTGATTGAATTCAATTTGTAAATCGTCTGGAATGATTCCTTTTTCAACAGCATCTAAAGCAGTCCAAGAACCATTTTGTTTTCCGATTTTGATACTATCTAAGCCACTTTGATCTAGTAATTTTTTTGTTTTTAATTCTTGAATATGTTTCTTGTTCAATGCACTCCAAGCACTTTTTGGATTTCGTTTGCAGAAATATTGTCTTCGTTTTCCATTTCCTAAGCTTTTAACGGTAGCATCAATCCAACCAAAACACAATGCTACTTTTACAGCTTCTTCCCATCGCATTGATGCTTCTTCGTTCTCTACTTTATAAAAGATCAAATAGATGCCTTCTGATGTGGCATGATTTTCAGACAACCAATTTCGCCATTCGGTATCATTTTTAAAATAAAATGATTCCTTCTTTTGCATTATCGCATAATTTTGTTTGGAAAAACAACGACACTTTCATGGCCGTTTTCGCCTACAGCAGCAACACCAAAAAAGAAATTATCAATTACAATTCCGTCCAAAGTAAATTTGGTTTCTTCCACATATCGGCTATGGTCCCAAGTAGGAGACGTGGTATCTCTCCAGTAGATTTTATATCCTTTGGCACCGTTGACTTTATTCCATTTCAATTTTGCAGATGCTTGCACAATTCCACCAATTGCAACCATTTCTGGTGCTGGAGGTGCCAATGCTAAACTTGCCATTGTAATTGTATTTACAGCGGTTAATTTTTTTGCATATCCAAAATTCACATGCTCAAAGGTATCTCCATATGCAATGCCGTTTTCTGTTCTAATATCCTGATGTTGCTGTGTATAGTTTTCATGCGCTTCCATAATTCTAATTCCCGCATAGCCTAAATCATTGAAAGGCCTGTGATGTCCTCCTCGACCAAAACGATCTAATCGATAAATCATCATTGGATTCATTTCGGGCATGTAAGTACGAACTGTTTTATGTGTGTATCTGGCCAATTGACGTGAGATTCCGTCTACTTCGCCGCCATAAAAACGGCGCATTCTTCTTTGTCTTTCTGTTTCATTCGCTGGAACAGGTTCTGAAAAAATTCTGAAGGACCTGTTGTCGATCACACCATCAACTCCGGTAATGTTTCCAATCATATCATTGTTTAAAACACCAATGATTTCCCACCCTTTTTCTTTGGCATATTTTGCCAGCCCTGCTCCGCCAAACAAGCCTTGTTCTTCTCCAGACAATCCTACATAGATAATACTACTTTCAAATTGGTATTTAGATAAAACTCTTGCAGCTTCTATGGTTCCTGCCATTCCAGAGGCATTGTCATTGGCTCCCGGTGCATCTTTTGTGAAATTAGCCCCATCACTATTTCTGGAGTCAATATCTCCACTCATAATGACGTATTTGTTTGGGTATTTTGTTCCTTTTTGAATGGCAACGACATTCACAACCCAAGCATCGTGCGGAACTCTTTTGCTCATTTGGGTAGTGACAAGGTCTTTTTGATAAAAGACATTGATGCAATCATCACATTCTTTAGAAATATCCTCAAAAGTACTTTTAATCCAACGTCTGGCAGCTCCAATTCCTCGAGATGCAGATAGCGTATCTGAAAAAGTATTTCGGGTACCAAATTCTGTCAATGTTTTTACATCAGCTTTAATTCGATCTTCAGAAACAGCATCGATAATGTCATATATTTTTTGGTCTGTTTGGCTTAGTAGTGTTGTTGTGGTACATAAAAACAAAAGGTATAAGTACTTCATAAGACGGTGTTGTTTGAAAAATAAATTTAAAGATACAGCATTTTTTAGATTTTTTCGGCTAGGTGGTTTGTAAGTGGAGTAAAAAAGCACCAAAAGCAATCACACCAATAGCAATCCAATCGGTAACTTTTATTGTTTCTCTAAAGAAATAGGCACTAAATAAAATAGTGGTTAATGGACTGGCTAAAAATAAAACCCCAGAAATCATTGGGTTTGTAATTTCTAATCCTAAAAAACTAAAAAAAAGGCCCAATAAGATAACGATACTCATGAGTAAAACGCGATAGAAATATTTTTGAAATATTGATAGTAATTGAATAGAACTTCTTCTTCTTCTTCTTCTTCTTCTTGTTTGTAAAAAAAGAAGAACTATACCACAAATAAAAACAAGTATTTCTTGATTTGCAATGATTAATATTATGGGGATTTTTTGGTTTAAGTTTTCCCAATTAAGGATTGCTGCCGAGCCGAAACATAGGGTCATTAGAACTAGTAATAGATGTTGCTTTAAATTGATTTTTAGGGTACTTTTCTTTTTGGTGTATATGTAAAAGATAAAACCTATTGTAACGATGAAAATACCTAAAAAAGAAGACTTTATATCAAGTTTTTTAAAAAGCCATAAATATAATATTGTAAAGATTATACCTAATAAATTATAAATAGCTGCCCATTGCAAGGATGCTTTTTTGTAGAGGGTTAGCATACTGTAGAGGCCAACAAGGCCTAGTATTGCTGCGGTGAATGTTCTTGAAATTTGAATAAAACTAAATTCTGTTAAATCGTGGAAGTAAAAAAGAAAACTAATTGCCAATATACTCGTAAAAAAAGACCTATAGGTCATTAACAAACTAACTGAAATGTTCGCCAGATTTTTTTTCCATAAAACATTGTTAAAAGAAAATAGAAGCATCGCTAATATGAGATAGATCATTGGGTTTTCTAATATTTTCCTAGTTAAGAGATCGTGAATTCGATTAGGTTTTGATTAAATTTTGTAAACTTTGTTATCTGAATAAGCTTTTCTAAAATAAGTTTTGTTTTTTTATTATCGTCTTTCGCATTCTTTAAATAGGTTATTTGCAACTTCGTTTGATAATAAAATAGGGATACATAATCGCTGTAGCTTAACTCTACTTTTTCTAGCTCTACAAGGTTTAAGTTTATTTGTGCCATGGTTAAGTTATCTTTTGTAATATTTAAATTCGCCATTGCAATTAAAGAAAGTGCATGCCCAGTTTTTGAAGACCAACGGTCCATTTCAAGAATTTCTTCATAAAATGCATCTACTAATTCATTTAAAAAAGCAAAGTTTTTCTTAAAAATAAGACTGGGTATTATTTCTTCTAAAAAAAATGAAATCTCATATACGCTATTTTTCTTTAAAAATTTTTTACAATCGAAAATGATTTTCTTTTCAATGCTTGAATCTCTATCTTCGGACTTTAAAAGTAAATACGAATAGTACCGACCTTGTAATACTGGGTGAAAAGTATCAAATTTATCAGGTTTTTTGATTTCTATATGAAGGTATTCTTTTGAAGAATAAAATTTCCAATAAAAACGCATTAATTCAACAAAAAGAATATCATCTTCTTTTTTACTTTGTTGTTTAATGATTGTTAGTATTTTTGAGTATTTGTTATGTAGGTTGGAATAGTCTATGAAAAGTAACGGAACATTATTTCGGAAATTATCATATTTTACAAGTCTACTGTAGATGTTATATGCGTTTTTTTCGTCAATTCGATAAAGACTTAAAGAAACGATGGTCGCAAACTTCAAACTGTTACTTTCAGAAATACCTTTATATGGAATTTTTTTCACAATCTCCTCCAATGTTTTGATGTTTTTACGTTCTATAAAATAGGAGAAAAAATAAGCAAAATAGACAGTATTGGCACCGTTTAAAAGTCCAATACGTATTGTTTCAATATCTTCCTTTGTTACCGTATTTGTAGATTGTATTCTTTGTAAATTTTGTTGAAAGTACCAACCATCATAATTGATAATATTATTCTTATAGGCACTGTAAGAACTAAAACCGAGATAAACGGCGAGTATATTTAGTGTGCTGATGCTTGGTTCTGTTTTTTCTAAAAAACCAAAAAGTCTTCGAAGGGTATTGAAGCCAATTCCTGACTCTGAGTTTTCTTCGATCTCTTCTTTTAAAAAACGTAAGTCTCTACTTTTATTTACCGTTATATTTGATTTCTTTTGAACATCAAGTAATAACTGTGCATAATCATTCTGCATTTAATCATAATTAGGGGTCATTCAAATATACATAATTTTAATTTTAAGGTCTTTGTTTTTGAAAATTAAGCTTGGGCTTTAAAAGGGCTATGTATAGCTTAAAATTTGAATATATTTGTACACTTTTATGATTGTTTTTGGATTCAAAACACAATCAGTAATTGAATGAAAAAGAAGACTAAAGAAACTTTCACTATTCGTGAAGGTTTTTTTTTGTCATAATTTTAAGTGTTTTTTGAAACCCTTTTTTTCAACGAATTATTTAAAAAATTAAAAAGCCCCTTTGTTTTCACAAAGGAGCTTTTATTTTTATTTACTACTTACGTAGGATTGAAAATGCTATTACTTGATCAACTCGTAAGAGCGTTTGATGAAATTAGTCAATTCTTCACCATGCAAAAGGTTTTGAGATAATTTTGCCAAATCAAAAGCTTGTGAAATTAGGTGTTTCTGCGCTTTTTCATCGGTATTGTTTAAGATGTCAGCAACTAATGGACTGTTGGTGTTTACTACCAAATTGTACATGTCAGGGAAATTCCCCATTCCCATCATTCCACCACCACCTGAAGCTTGCATTTCTTTCATTCTTCGCATGAATTCTGGAACGGTAATCATAAACGGAGATGCAGCAGAATCCATCGCTTCTAATTGTACTGTATAGGTTTCTTTTGGAACTGCAGCTTCAATAATTGGTTTTAAGGTTGCTGTTTCCTCGTCAGATAATTTTGAAATTACAGTTTCATCTTTTTTGATTAAATTATCTACATGATCAGAATCTACACGTGTAAATTTTACCTTTCCATCTCCACCTTCTAGTTTCTGCATTAAGTGAGAAATAATCGGAGAATCTAATACAAGAACTTCATATCCTTTTGCAGTTACTTCTTGAATGTAACTGTGTTGTGCGTCTTTGTTAGAAGCATAAAGTATAACGTGGTTTCCGTCTTTATCTGTTTGATTTTCTTTTGTCTTTTCAATCAACTCATCAAAGGTGAAATACGAATTGCTAACGGTTGGGTATAAAGCAAACTTCTTGGCTTTATCAAAGAATTTATCTTCAGACAACATTCCGTATTCAATAATTACTTTAATATCATTCCATTTTTGTTCAAAATCAGCTCGGTCTTTTTTGAACAATGACACCAATTTATCACCTACTTTTTTAGTAATATACCCTGAGATTTTCTTAACAGCACCATCTGCTTGTAGGTAAGATCTTGAGACATTTAAAGGGATGTCCGGAGAATCAATAACTCCTTTTAGCATTTGTAAAAAGTCGGGAACAATTCCTTCCACATTATCCGTAACATATACTTGGTTTTGGTATAACTGGATTTTGTCTTTTTGCATATCCATTGACGGACTTAACTTTGGAAAGAATAAGATTCCTGTTAAGTTGAATGGATAATCTACGTTTAAATGAATGTGAAATAAGGACTCTTCAAATTGTGTTGGATACAATTCTCTGTAAAAATTAGTGTAGTCTTCATCACTTAAATCAGCAGGCTTTTTGTTCCAAGCTGGGTTGGTGTTATTGATGATTTTATCAACCGTAATTTGCTTGTGAGCTTCTGTGGTTTCTTTACCGTCTTTATCTTTTGTGGTTGCTGGAGTAAATTCAGGATCATTTATTTGCTTTGTTCCAAATTTAATTGGCACTTGGTTAAAGCGATTGTATTTATTTAGTAGCCCTTCTATTTTAGCATCTTCTAAAAAGTCTAATGAATCTTCTGCAATGTGTAAAACGATTTCTGTTCCCCTGTCAGATTTGTCATGTTCAACCAACGTGTATTCTGGAGATCCATCACAGGTCCAATGCGCTGCAGGAGCATCTTTAAAAGATTTTGAAAAAATATCTACTTTTTCTGCAACCATAAAAGCAGAGTAAAAGCCCAATCCAAAATGTCCTATGACACCTGTTTCATTTTTGTCGTCTTTGTATTTCTCTAAAAACTCTTCAGCACCAGAAAATGCAATTTGGTTGATGTATTTTTCAACCTCGTCCATTGTCATTCCAAGTCCTTGATCCTTAATAGTAAGTGTTTTTGCTTCCTTGTCTATGCTAATTTCAATTTTAGCATCTCCCAATTCTGTCTTTGCTTCTCCAATAGAAATTAAGTGTTTTAATTTTGTGGTTGCATCTGTTCCATTTGAAATTAATTCACGTAAAAAAATCTCGTGATCTGAGTATAAGAATTTTTTAATCAGTGGAAAAATATTTTCTACCGATACATTAATGTTACCTTTTGCCATTTTATATCTGTTTTATTTTTATTAGTATTTCATCATGTATAGTCAAATAAAATACCAAACCTATTATTGTGACAAGATGACAGCCTTTCTACTCCTTTTCTGACTTCTTACTCAATTGAACTAAGGTGTAGGCAAAATTCACTATTTTTGCTGCTTAGAATAAATCAAATAATTAATTTATAGCCCGCTATATTATGTATAATTCAAAAATAACAGGTCTTGGATATTTTGTCCCAGAAAATGTTGTCACCAATAATGATTTAAAGGAGTTTATGGAAACTTCTGATGAATGGATTCAAGAACGGACCGGTATTAAAGAAAGAAGATGGATTGATCCTAAAACTGGAGAAACCACTTCTACAATGGCTGTGAAAGCTTCTAAAATAGCAATAGAAAGAGCGGGGCTTACTAAAGATGATATTGATTTTATTGTTTTTGCAACCTTAAGTCCAGACATGTATTTCCCTGGAGGAGGTGTTCGTGTACAAGACATGTTAGACATGCCCACAATTGGTGCTTTAGATGTTCGAAACCAATGTTCAGGTTTTATTTATGCGATGTCTGTAGCCGATCAATTTATTAAAACGGGTATGTATAAAAACATTTTAGTTATTGGTGCCGAAAATCATTCTGGAGGATTAGAGAAATCGACCCGAGGAAGAGGAGTTACCGTTATTTTTGGTGATGGTGCTGGAGCTGCCGTTTTATCGCGTAGTGAAGAAAATGGAAAAGGAATCTTATCCTCCCATTTACATTCTGAAGGAAAGCATGCAAGAGAATTAATGTTAGATGGTCCCAACACAGGTAGATGGGTTCCAGAAATATTAGCTGAAAATGATCCTGAAGATCAATCCTATTATCCGCACATGAATGGTCAATTTGTATTTAAGCATGCCATTACTCGTTTTTCTGAAGCAATAGTAGAAGGCTTAGATGCAAATGGTTTACAAAAAGAAGACATTGATATGTTGATTCCGCATCAAGCGAATTTGCGGATTGCACAATTTATTCAGAAGAAATTTAAATTATCAGATGATAAAGTGTACAACAATATCATGAAGTATGGGAATACAACAGCTGCATCTGTAATTATTGCTTTAACAGAAGCATGGGAACAGGGGAAAATAAAAGACAATGATTTGGTTGTTTTGGCTGCTTTTGGTAGTGGATTTACCTGGGGGTCTGTGATGATTCGTTGGTAATTAATCTTTAAAAATGAAAATTAAAAAACCCGAAGTTCAACTTCGGGTTTTTTTATGCATATTATTTTTGGGGCAAATTTTAACTTTTTGAAGTGAAATTTTGAATATGTGAGGTTATTAAATTGTCAAAACCTTCTTTCTGATCCTCTAAAAACTGAGTTTCTATCTCAAGATAATTCAATTCATCTAGTCTATTGTACAATCGAGTATAATCTTTCTCAGTGGTCAAAAGAATTCTGTTTTTAATGTTCATTTTTGAGAACTTCTGCTCAATTTGCTCAATTTCTTTTTTCGAAAAATGATGGTGATCGGCATATTCTTCATGTTCAAAACGAACGTTTAAACTTCTTAAATGTTGCAATAACGGAGTCGGATTCGCAATTCCTGTAATCAATAAAACATCGTAGTCTTTTAAGTTGCTTGTTAAAATGGAGTTGCTTCCTTTTGTTTTTTCAGCATAAGAAATGGATGAGAAAAATAAGGGTTTTTTAAAATGCTGTAGTTTTTGTTGAATATTTTCCTTGTCGGAAATAGAAAGATTTTTTGGGCATTTTGTAACTATAATTGCATTTGCTCTTTTTGCTCCTGCGCTGCTTTCTCTGAGATTTCCTGTAGGTAATAAAAAATCATCAATAAAAAGATCTTTGTATTTTGTGAGTAAGATATAGCAACTTGATTTTACTTTTCGATGTTGATAGGCATCATCTAATAAAATTACTTCCGGATTTTTAGTAGTAATTAAAGTTTCAATTCCATTTACGCGATTGACATCAACAGCAACAGTAATATTTTTAAATTTATTGAAGTATTGTAGCGGCTCATCTCCAACTTCCTCTGCAGAAGACGCTGCATCCAATAAAACAAAATCCTTGGTACTTCTTTTATAACCTCTGCTTAAAACGGAGAGCACATGTTTGTCTTTTAATAAACGAATAAGATACTCAATTTGAGGTGTTTTTCCTGTGCCTCCCACACTTAGATTTCCAACAGTAATTGTTGGAATTTTAAAAGAGGTTTCTTTAAAAAAACCGATATCAAACATTAAGTTACGTAGAGAAGTAACAATGTCGTATGCGATTGAAAATGGAAATAATAAAAAACGTAAAAATTTCATTACTACGAAAATAACGCATTTTTATGGATTGATGCGTGGAAAATGCTAACTTTGGTCTTTGCTGAAATGATATAAAATGAAGATAAAGGAAATTACGCGATATATAGAGGAACTAGCGCCACTTAATTATGCTGAAGATTTTGACAATGTTGGTTTGTTAGTGGGAAGTTATGATTCGGAAGTATCTGGTGTTTTAGTAACATTGGATACTTTAGAGGAAACAATTGATGAGGCCATTACAAAAAAATGCAATCTCATTGTTAGTTTTCATCCGATAATTTTTGCGGGTTTAAAAAAACTAAACGGACATTCCTATGTTGAAAGAGTTGTTTTAAAAGCGATTAAAAATGACATTGCGATTTATGCAACACACACAGCTTTAGATAATTCTAAAAATGGAGTTTCTGCAAAAATGTGTGAAGTTTTAGGTTTAAAAAACACTAAAATTTTGATTCCCAAAAAAGGAATTATAAAAAAATTAACCACAGTTGTGCCTTCTGAAAATGCAGTTTCTTTGAGGAATTCACTTTTTGAAGCAGGTGGTGGTGCAATTGGAAATTATGAGTATAGCTCCTTTAGTACAATAGGAGAAAGTACTTTTCAAGGAACAGAAAACTCCAACCCAGTTGTGGGTAGGAAAGAGGAGTTGCAGATTGAAAATGAGACAAAAATAAGTATCATTTTTGAACGAAAAAATGAGGTTAAGATATTGAAATGTTTACAAGCAGCGCATCCCTATGAAGAAGTAGCCTATGAGGTTGTTACCATAGAAAATGTACATCAAGATATTGGAATGGGCATGCTTGGAGAATTTCCCGAGCCTATGGAAGAAAAGGATTTTTTAAGTTATTTGAAAAGGACGATGCAAACAGCATGTGTTCGCCATTCTGAATTGCTTCATAAAAAAATAAAAAAAGTAGCAGTTCTTGGAGGTGCGGGAAGTTTTGCAATTTCAGATGCAAAAAGAGCAGGAGCAGATGCCTATGTAAGTGCCGATTTTAAATATCATGAGTTTTTTAAAGCTGAAAATGACATCTTATTAGCAGATATTGGGCATTATGAAAGCGAACAGTTTACAAAAAACCTTTTGGTTGATTATCTTACGAAAAAATTTAGTAATTTTGCAATCGTTTTATCACAAAAAAGTACGAACCCAATTTATTACATATAAACATGGCAAAGAAGAAAGAAGTTTCTGTTGAACAAAAATTAAGAGCACTTTACGATTTACAATTGATCGACTCTAGAATTGACGAAATTAGAAACGTTAGAGGAGAATTACCTTTAGAAGTTGAAGATTTAGCTGATGAGGTTGCCGGTTTAAACACACGTGTTTCAAATTTAAGTGAAGATATCTCTAATTTAGAAACAGATATCAACAATAAGAAATTAGCAATTGACGAATCGAAGTCGTTGATGAAAAAATACGAAGAGCAACAACAAAAAGTTCGTAACAACAGAGAGTTTGATTCCTTAGCTAAAGAAATTGATTTTCAAGATTTAGAAATTCAATTGGCCGACAAGAGAATCAACGAGTTTAAAGCTAAAATTGCTCAGAAAGAATTAGTAATTGCAACAACTAAAGAGAAATTAGAAAAGCAAGAGCAGCATTTAGGTCATAAAAAATCTGAATTGGATGCCATTTTAAAAGAAACAGAAAAAGAAGAAAAACTCTTAGCTGAGAAATCAGAAGAGTATTCAAAATCTTTAGACCCACATTTATTTACGGCTTATAATAGAATAAGAACGAAAGTGAAAAATGGCTTAGCGGTTGTTGCTATTGAAAGAGGTGCATCAGGAGGATCTTATTTTACAATACCACCGCAAGTTCAATTAGAAATTGCAAATAGAAAAAGAATTACTATCGACGAGCACAGTGGACGTATTTTAGTAGACGCTGCTTTGGCAGAAGAAGAAAAACAAAAAATCGATAAAATTTTCTCTTAATAATTTAATTTTACGATTATTTATATAAAAAAAACTCGAAGTTTTACTTCGAGTTTTTTTGTATTTTTATTTTTTAAAATCAATAATTCATTGTTTTTATGAGTCCGATAATTCAATAAGAATTTCGTTTTTCCACTCCGAATCAATTCCTGTCTCTTATACACATCTCCGAGCCCACGAGACCGTACTAGATCTCGT
>OLII01000895.1_pt1 | contig 10849 bp, 8 predicted proteins | sample 1609481 | NCBI WGS metagenome assembly OLII01 (sample SAMN05416859, study PRJEB24817) | seawater metagenome | isolation source: Sea water | place: Canada:Atlantic | collected 2013-11
ATCTAGTACGGTCTCGTGGGCTCGGAGATGTGTATAAGAGACAGATATTAAATCAGCCACATCGTGTAATAATAATGTGTCCACACTTTTACATTGTAGGTTAGTTAAACTTTGCTTAATATTTTCTATAAGCGAAGGCTTATTACCCTTTAATGCAGGGATTTTCGTTACAATGTCGAATGCTGTATTTAACGATGATTTACCGATAGCTATCTCGCTATCACCATAAGCGGCAGCACTATCAAGTAAGGTTATATTATGCTGTTTTGCGGTGGATAAAATACGTTCAATTTCTATAGGTGATACTCGCCCTTTATCATTACTAATGCCGTAATCTAAACCAAATTGAACTGTTCCCAACGCTAATTTCATTGCTATTGAGCCAACGTGGTAAGTTCAGCCTTTACCGAATCGATAATATAGCCTTGCTCGTCTAGGGTTAACTTTGGATAAAGTGGTAATGAAATTGCACGTTGGTAGTACTCTTCAGCGAATGGAAAGTCGCCTTGTTTAAAGCCAAGCTTTTGATAGTAAGGTTGTAAATGAATCGGGATATAATGAACATGGGCACAAATATTTTTATCTCTAAGAGAGCTAATAACGTTTTTATGTAATGCTTTACTCATTGTCGGCAGTAACACAATATAAAGGTGATAGGCGCTGTAATTATCACTATTAGGCGTTAAACAAACTATAGAGGTATCAGCAAAAGCTCGATCATAGATTTTAGCTAATTCATTTCGCTTTTCAACAAAGTCCGTTAAGCGCTGACTTTGACTGACACCTAAGGCTGCTTGTAACTCAGTCATACGGTAATTAAAGCCGAGAGTGATTTGTTGATAATACCAAGGACCGTGACTTTTCTCGGTCATTTGTGCTTCATCACTGGTGATGCCATGACTTCTAAATAGGCGCATTTTATTTTCAAGCTCAGGGCAATTAGTTAATGCCATACCACCCTCTGCGCTGGTGATTATTTTTACCGGATGAAAACTAAAAATAGTGATATCACTGTATAAGCAACTCCCAACCATTGAGTTTTTATAGGAGGCCCCAACAGCATGAGAAGCATCTTCTATCACGGCGAAATTATATTGTTCAGATAAGGCATTTATTTGCTGCATATCACATGGGTTACCTGCGAGGTGAACCACAATAATGGCTTTAGGTAAGGTATTAGTTTTTTTAGCAACTTCTAGTTTAGTGCGAAGTGCAGACGCCGATAGGTTGCCTGTTGCAATATCGATATCAACGAAGTCTACCTTTGCTCCACAATATAAAGCACAGTTACTTGAGGCAACGAAGGATATTGGCGAAGTCCATAGGGTATCGCCTTTACTAACGCCAAGGGCAAGGCAGGCAATATGCAAGGCAGAAGTTGCGCTATTTGTTGCAATGGCAAAGTTTGCTTGACACTGCTTCGCTATGGCTTGCTCAAACTCAGGAACTTTTGGGCCTTGAGTAATGAAGTCAGACTTTAAAACGTCAATAACTGCATTAATATCATCATCATTAATATCTTGCTTGCCATAAGGGATCATCGACTTAGGAGTCATAAGTTTCCTCTAAAGACAAGCATGAGTGTTTAACTGTTGAATTTGTTCAACAGTTAAAAAGTCATCATTATTTAACGAGTCATATTCATAACCTTCGGGTACCAGTTTAGCTTTCTCGTTGATAGCGTTTATTGTGAAGTCATTACTGCGACTACTAAACTTTATTGCAGGTGCGATAACAAAATGATCCTGAAATTCAAATGTGCTGTAGCAAATTTCACCTGGACACATCACTTCGTGTAGTTTTTCACCTGGACGAATACCAACGACTTTTTGTGGCAAGTCAGGCGCCATAGCAGTTGCTAAATCTGTTATTTTGATTGAAGGGATTTTAGGAACAAAAATTTCACCGCCTAGCATACGCTCGAAGTTCTTTAATACAAAATCAACGCCATTTTGTAGTGAAATCCAAAAGCGTGTCATCTCAACATGAGTAATAGGTAAATGATCACTACCTTCATTAATTAATTTTTCAAAAAAAGGTACTACAGAGCCACGAGAACCAACTACATTGCCGTAGCGTACTACTGAAAATATAGTATTGTGGCCACCCGAAATATTATTCGCGGCGACAAAAATTTTATCTGAAGCAAGTTTGGTTGCACCATATAAGTTAATAGGGTTGGCTGCTTTATCGGTAGATAAAGCGATAACTTTTTTAACGTCATTATCAAGGGCAGCATCAATGACGTTTTCAGCACCATTTATATTAGTTTTTACGCATTCCATAGGGTTATATTCTGCCGCTGGAACTTGCTTCATCGCTGCTGCATGTATTACATAGTCAACACCACGCATGGCACGAGTAAGCCTTGCTTTATCTCTAACATCACCAATGAAGTAACGCATACAAGGTTGGTTAAATACTTGTTGCATTTCAAATTGTTTTAACTCATCACGTGAAAAAATAATAATCTTTTTAGGTGTGTGATTCTTTAATAATGTCTCGACATATTTTTTGCCGAATGAGCCTGTGCCACCGGTGATTAATATACTTTTGCCATCGAACATTGATGCGGTCATGTTAGTCTCACTATTAATTTAGAGTGTGGTATCTAGTAGAGTAAAGCAAATTATGTGCCTTAGATCATTAAGAAACAACAAATTATTGAAAATAGAAAGAAATCTTTAGTTAAATTAAAGGTTCTAAAGGGGGAGGTTAAACTGTAATAGCTATAATATTTTATATTGGGAATTTACAACAGCTTGGCAATTTCTTGGTAAAGTTCTGCGGCTTGGTTATTGGTTAAATTATTAGTAGAGCGACTTCTGCCTATTGTTGAACTTACTTGAACACTATCTAAAGCAGTTTGATCTATCTGTTTTTGTGAGCTTAGGGTTTCAGCTTGTTGATTCTTTTCTATTGCTGTTATAGATATATCAACTACGTCACTTAAGCCTGGCTTTACTTGTTCAACGCCTCTTAATGTATCGGTCTGAGCATTAATACCGCGTTGTATTAACTCTGTATTAATAGTGAGTGGCTTGATAGATTGCATGGCTATCTCCAATCCTTATATCTTGTTCAAATTATTCACGTGGCTATTTTGAAAACTAGCTTTAGTGATTAGTATAGCTCATAAATTAAACAACTGAAGTGCTTGGTATTTTGATGCATCAAGGCTAAATTTCGTTAATATTGCATCCATAATAGCGTCATTTTATTGCCATAATTAGTTTTTAGCGTCAATTTTTTGTTGCTTAAATTTTATTTGACGCTAAAATTATCACTGTCGTCATAAAACGACAATGAAAGTAATGGCTTAGCTTTAGTAAAATATTAATTTAGCGCAAGCAGCGTAAGTTTTTAGCAGTAGTAGTGAAGAGTTAACTATGAGTGATAACCAAGTAGTAACGGGTCATAAAAAAATCTTAGTGGTCGATAATGATGCCGGCAGAAGTCAGCAACTCAATACCGTATTGGCTTTTGTTGGTGAACACTTTATTCATTGCTCACAAGAGCAGGCCGTTGAAACATTAGCTGATAGTAGTCACATCCTCACCGTAATATTAACCGGCGATGTCAGTAATGCTTGTGCTGATTTAGTAAAAGCAAACCCTAGCTTACCCTTTATTCTTCATGATGTGCTTGATAAGAGTGAATTAACCACCTGTGTTAATGTTATTGGCACATTAAGCACGCCATTAAATTACGCTCAACTCACCGAGCTTATTCATCATTGTCACCAGTACCACAATAAATTGCCACGTAGCGGCTCTAAGCTAGGCACAAGTCCGCTGTTTCGCTCTCTTGTTGGTTCAAGTGAGCCGATGGCACAAGTTCGCTTTTTAATTGAACAAGTAGCGAAAACCCCGGCAAGTGTACTTGTATTGGGTGAATCTGGCACAGGTAAAGAGGTGGTTGCTCGTAATATTCATAATTTATCAGAGCGCTCTAAAGAGTCTTTTGTCCCGGTAAATTGTGGCGCTATTCCGGCAGAGTTGCTTGAAAGTGAATTATTCGGTCATGAAAAAGGTGCTTTTACCGGCGCAATATCTACCCGTAAAGGCCGCTTTGAGCTAGCGGAAGGTGGCACACTGTTTTTAGATGAAATAGGTGATATGCCGCAACCTATGCAAGTAAAACTGTTACGTGTATTGCAAGAGCGAACTTTTGAGCGTGTCGGTGGCAGTAAAAGCATTAAAGCCAATGTTCGTATTGTTGCAGCAACCCACCAAGATTTAGAGGAAATGATAAAAGAAGGCGGTTTTCGTGAAGATTTATTTTACCGCTTAAATGTTTTCCCTATTGAAACGCCTGCATTACGTGAACGAAAAGAAGATATTCCTTTGTTACTTAAAGAGCTGTTAACGCGCTTTGAGCACGAGCAAGGTAAAACAGTGCGCTTTACAGAAAAAGCGATTGAATCGCTGATGGAACATCCATGGGCTGGTAATGTTCGAGAGCTATCGAATCTAATCGAGCGCATGTTGATAATGTACGGTGAACAAATTGTTGATGTTGCAGAGTTGCCATTTAAATACCAACATATCGATGCACAAGTTTACAGCCCAGAATACCCAGAAGAATTGCAAGAACAAGACGCTATTAGTGATTTATTTTCAGGCTTTGATTACGAGGACGATGATGAGGAAGTTGATGAGCAACTTTCTGAACCAGATGTAACGAATAATCAAGAAGTATCAACCTCTGGCTTGTTACCAAGGGAAGGCCTTAATTTAAAAGAACATTTGGCTGACTTAGAAGTGTCTCTTATTAAACAGTCGTTAGTTAAGCATGATTATGTTGTTGCTCGCGCTGCAGAAACTTTAGGTATGCGAAGAACAACCTTGGTTGAGAAAATGCGTAAATATGATTTGCAAAAACCGACAGAATAATTACTTGTTACTTCGCTTTATAGTCAATGGATTGACAGTAAAAAACTCAATGGTTTTGCCAAAATACATCACTACAGTGTTGAATTAATTAGTAAAAAATAGTGGCATAGTAAATGCTTTATAGGAACTAGATACTAGATAGTTTTTATGAGTACTTACGTATGGCACAAGCAACACCGTCAGTTAATTCTTCACCTCTTGCATCAGTGATGCCTACAGCATTAGCTGCTAACATTGATAGCACTTTGCCGCTTGAACAAGAAGCCTACCCTGGTGAATTGGCCGCTTTACGCGCACAATTGGCGACTAATGCTCCTCATAATGTATTTTCAAATTCAGCTAATCAATCACACGCTCAAACAAAACCGTCAGCTCAAGGAAGTTATAATCAGCTAGCGGATCAATTAATTGATGTTATGCCAACAGGCTTAGTGATGCTTGATGGCAATGGTATTGTCGTTAAAATTAACCAAGTAGCTAAAGATTTACTTGATGAGCCTATTCTTGGTCAACCTTGGTTTAATGTTATTGCTCGCTCATTTAACCCAAGAGAAGATGATTGGCATGAAATTTCACTAAAAGATGGCCGTCGAGTTAAGTTAGAAATTACCACATTAGGCTCGCAACCTGGTCAGCTCATAATGATCACCGACCTGACTGAAACACGTTTATTGCAAGATAAGCTTTCTCAAATGCAGCGACTTTCATCATTGGGCAAAATGGTATCAACCCTTGCTCATCAAATTCGCACACCGTTATCTGCCGCAATTTTATATAGTGAAAACTTATCAACCAACAAGCTTGCTCAGCCCGCGCGAGAAAAATTCCAAGCTAAGTTAAGTGCGCGATTACATGATCTTGAGCAACAAGTGAATGACATGTTGTTATTTTCCAAAAGTGGTAAAGAGCAAGTTGTTGCGCAAGTAAATATTAATGAGTTGCTTACTGAGGTAGTCAGCTCTATGGATGCCTTACTAGAAAAAGATAATACTCAGGTAAAAGTGCAATTAAGCGACAGTGAGCTTAGCATTTTAGGCAATAAAAATGCCTTAACTGGTGCTATTCAAAATTTATTACACAATGCTTTACAAGCTATGACCGTTAATAAAGTCGAAGCACCTTTAATTAATATTCAAGTATACAGCCAAGCGAGTAACTTATATTTAAGCGTTAAAGATAATGGCCCCGGCATTGACGCTGAAATTACAGATAAAATTTTCCAACCGTTTTACACCTCAAGTAGTAAAGGCACTGGTCTTGGTTTAGCCGTGGTTAAATCTGTGGTAAATGCTCACCAAGGTGAAGTCAGTTTACTGAGTCAAAAAGGCTCTGGAGCACACTTTGTTATTAAACTGCCATTAATTGCAAATGCTGAACAACATGGTTCAGTCACTCATATAAACAGTAGCACCCGAGGAGAGCGCTAATGACTGCACATAAAATTCTCGTTGTAGAAGATGATGCCGGTTTACGTGAGGCACTAGTTGATACGCTTTCATTGGGTGGTTATCAGTGTGTGGAAGCTGAGTCTGGTGAACAAGCTTTATTGCAGCTGAAAAACCATCAGGTAGACATTGTTGTCAGTGATGTACAAATGGGCGGAATGTCCGGTCTATCACTGCTAAAAAGTATTAAAAGCCAACAAGCAAACTTGCCGGTTTTATTAATGACCGCTTATGGCACCATTGATGATGCCGTACAAGCCATGCAAGACGGAGCCTGTAACTATATTGCTAAGCCTTTTGCCCCGCAAGTATTACTCAATATGGTTAGCCAATATATTCCGCCGCAAGTGGTGAATCAAAATGATCCTATCGTTGCCGATGCACGTTCATTAGAATTGTTAACCCTTGCTAAAAAAGTGGCTAGTACAGAAGCGTCAGTAATGATCCTTGGCCCAAGCGGCTCAGGTAAAGAAGTGCTGGCACAGTATGTTCATAATCACTCAAAGCGCAGTGCACAGCCATTTGTTGCGATTAATTGTGCAGCGATACCTGAAAATATGCTTGAAGCTACCTTATTTGGTTATGAAAAGGGTGCTTTTACCGGTGCTATTCAAGCCTGTCCAGGTAAGTTTGAACAAGCGCAGGGCGGTACTATTTTACTCGATGAAATTACTGAAATGGATTTAGGTTTACAAGCTAAAATCCTGCGAGTATTACAAGAGCGAGAAGTTGAGCGATTAGGTGGTAGAAAAACAATCAGTCTAGATGTTCGTGTGATTGCAACAAGTAACCGAGATTTAAAGATTGCCGTCAATGAAGGAATATTCAGAGAAGATCTTTATTATCGGTTAAATGTCTTCCCGCTTACTTGGCTACCATTAGCAGAGCGTGTTGACGATATCTTTGTGCTTGCTCAGCATTTAGTGTCTCGCCATTGTCAAAAAAATGGCGAGAGTATGCCTGAGTTTTCAGGCGCAGCACGCAGCAAACTTAATGCCTATCATTGGCCCGGTAATGTTCGTGAGCTTGATAATGTTATTCAACGAGCGCTGATTCTTCATAGTAATCAAATCATTGATGCAGGTGATTTACTGATTGAAAACTTTGATACCGCTGATATTACCACGCCAGTTATCGATAAACCTGTGGCTTCAGAAGATAAGCTTGGCAGTGAGCTCAAGCTACAAGAACATCAAATTATTCTGGATACTTTGCAAGCCTGTCATGGTAGTCGTAAAGCCGTCGCAGAGCGCCTTGGTATAAGTCCGCGAACTTTGCGTTACAAAATAGCAAAAATGCGAGACTCAGGCATCGAAATCCCTGCTTAAGTGTTAGCTGTTAACTAACGATAACGCTATTTACAGCAGCTTGATAACGGTTAACAAAGTGCTACTTTATTAGTAAGTAGCACTTTTTCACGTTGTTTTATTTTTTGTGTAACGCCATTATAATTACATTTAAATCAATTTCTTAGCTTTATTTTTATTTGCTTATCTTACAAGAATATAAACCATCCCCTCAGTAATCTAATTGTCAAAACGCTTTTGGCACTATGCTTGCAACTCTGCTGTTAATTCGTATTAAACGTAAATAAATTGACAAAAGTGAGCGCATCATGGATATCAAAAGCAACTCTCTATACAGCCAAATGCAAAGCATGTCACTTCAGGCAATGGGCAATAAGCCAAATGCAGTCGACGTTGATGCCATGAATGTTAGCGGCATTGCTGGTAACAGTGTCGGAAAAATTAATGAATCAAGTAGCAACTTTGGCAATATGCTGGAAGATGCTTTGCAAAGCGTTAATGCATTGCAAAAAGATTCTGGTGATAAGAAGCGCGCATTTGAGATGGGTGATACCAACGTAACATTAGGTGAAGTGATGATCGCCTCGTCTAAATCGGGTATTGCATTAGATGCAACGGTGCAAGTTCGAAATAAATTTGTTGAAGCTTATAAAGAAATAATGAGTATGCCAGTCTAATTTAGTCGGTTTAAACGCAACAATAGCTTCGTTACTTTCAATCGAAATAGCGGACTATTACTCATTCAAGTGCCTTGCTCTTGTTGGTTTACCCTCAACTAAATAACAATATTAACGGTATTTTTTTGATGAAATACCATGTTATAAAAAACAGTACAGCGGAGAAGTAAAGTGTCTGATACAAACGCAATGGTGACAGCAGATGGTGGTGATATGATCGCCAGTGAAGCTGATAATGCGGGGATGGAAGAGCAAAAATCAGGCTTTTCTGCCTCATTGGGAAATGTTGATATTTTACGACAAATCACCATAGTGGTGGCGCTTGCTATCTGTTTGGCGATTGCTGTTTTTGTCATAATCCTAGCGAACGAGCCTGAGTATCGTTTCTTATCCAAATTACCAACCAAGCAATTGATCACCACGATGGACTTTCTTGACGCCAATCAAGTTGAGTATCGTCAAGAAAATAACACTATCTCTGTACCAACAGATGAATATCAAAACGTTAAATTATTATTAGCACGTGAAGGACTAACTGATGAACCTTCACAAGGCGAAGATATCTTAATGAAAGATATGGGCTTTGGTGTTAGCCAACGCCTTGAAAGAGAAAGATTAAAATATGGCAGAGAGCAGCAATTAGGAAAAACCATAGAACAGTTACAAAGTATCAGCCGCGCAAAAGTGTTATTAGCTATACCGCGTGAGAATATTTTTGCTCGTCGCGAAAAGAACCCGTCGGCTACCGTGGTATTAACCATGCAACGCGGTAAAATTTTATCTGAAGAAGAAGTTGATGCGGTCGTTGATATTGTTGCCTCAGCGGTTCAAGGCTTAAGCCCAAACCGAGTTACCGTGACAGATCAAAATGGTCGTCTGCTTAACTCGGGTTCGCAAGACTCTATCTCATCACGTGCTCGAAAAGAATTTGAAATTGAGCAAAAACGTGAACAAGAGTACATGGATAAAATTGACAGTATTCTTATTCCTGTTGTGGGTCTTGGTAATTATACTGCGCAAGTAGATATCTCGATGGACTTTACCAACGTAGAAGAAACGCAACGTCGATATAATTCAGACTTACCAGCGCTACGCAGTGAAATGAGTGTTGAAAGCACTAACATTGGTGGCGCATTAGGCGGCATTCCAGGCGCATTAACGAATCAACCTCCAGTCGAGTCAGCAATTCCTGAAAACGCTGTTGGTGGTCAAAAGAAAAGTATGCCAAGTCGTAAACATTCAGAGTCGACTAAAAACTATGAGCTAGATGAAGCTATAAGCCATACTAAGCAGCAAGCTGGTGTTGTTAGACGAGTCAGTGTTTCGGTCGCACTTGATTATGTTGCCGGTAGTGCTAGCGCTCCTGCAGCAGGTGGCGCTGATGCAGCAACAACTCCAGCAATAGCGCCTCGCTCTGCTGCCGAGTTAGCAAGCATTCGTAGGTTACTACAAGGTAGTATTGGTTTTGATTTACAGCGCGGCGATGTCTTAGAAGTGGTTACCATTCCATTTAACCGTCCAGATTTTGGCGAAGCTGTTGAGTTACCTATTTGGCAACAGCCTTGGTTTGTAAAAGTATTAAAATTGGTACTAGGTGCCTTGGTAATTATCGTACTTATCCTTGCAGTAGTTCGCCCAATGCTGAAACGTTTAATTTACCCTGACCAAACACCAGAAGATTATGGTGATAAATCACTTGATAGCCATATTGATTTAGGTGATGAAACCATGGACATGCTAACCTCTGATTTTGATGCTGGCGCAGTTGGTTTTGCACCGGATGGCAGTTTACAATTACCTGATCTTCATCGAGATGAAGATGTATTAAAAGCGGTTCGTGCACTTGTTGCAAATGAACCTGAATTATCATCGCAAGTAGTGAAAAGTTGGTTGAACGAAGATGAGTGATGAAACCCAAGAAGTCGGTGAATTAGCCGCAGCCCCAACAGGCTTTGATGTAGACAAATTAGAAGGTGCAGAAAAAGCGGCAATTTTATTATTGAGCTTATCGGAAGAAGATGCTGCACAAATTTTAAAACACCTTGAGCCAAAGCAAGTACAGCAAGTCGGTACTGTCATGGCAGCCATGGAAGATTTTACCCAAGAAAAAATCACCGCGGTTCATAAGTTGTTTATTCATGAGATTCAGAACTTCTCAACCATTGGTTTCCAAAGTGAAGAGTTTGTTCGTAAAGCGTTAACTGCAGCGTTAGGTGAAGATAAAGCCGGTAACTTGATTGATCAAATTGTTATGGGTGGTGGCGCGAAAGGTCTAGATTCATTGAAATGGATGGACTCTAAGCAAGTGGCTAACATTATTCGAAATGAGCATCCACAAATTCAAACTATCGTTTTATCCTACCTTGAGCCAGAGCAATCGGCTGAAATTGTCGGTCAGTTTACTGAAAAAGTGCGTTTAGACTTGATGATGCGTATTGCCAACTTAGAAGAAGTGCAACCGGCAGCACTACAAGAGCTAAATGAAATTATGGAGAAACAGTTTGCTGGTCAAGCTGGCGCACAGG
>OLII01000901.1_pt1 | contig 10789 bp, 9 predicted proteins | sample 1609481 | NCBI WGS metagenome assembly OLII01 (sample SAMN05416859, study PRJEB24817) | seawater metagenome | isolation source: Sea water | place: Canada:Atlantic | collected 2013-11
AATACTTTAATCTTTCTAGCGATGCTACTCCGTGAATCTCTTTCAATTCATTACCGTATAACCACAAATCCTTTAAAAGTACATTTTTACTCACATCAATCGTTTGAATGCCCGTTCCATTAATATACAACTCGTCTAAATTCACAAAACCTTCAATACCGGAAATGTCTGTAATATAGAAATTATAGATATCGAGTTTTGTTATTGCTTTAGCGTCTTCTTTGAGCAATCTTTGATTCACAATTCCGTCAGAATCGATTCCCTGTGCAATGAGCTCCTCCTCAAAAGCAGAATCAGGTATGGTAATAAAGTTATTAGGAATTTCTACAAGATCGTCTGTATCTTTTTTAGAACAAGCGCACAGCGATAAAAGGGTTATTGCAATGATAGTGAAGGAACGTAGATTTTTCATAGTAATTGTTTGTGTTGTAAAAATGTGTTTTTTTTTAAGACGCGAAGATGAATAATTTATATCAATGAAAAACTACCTTTAACAAAACATTAAGGAAAGCCTATGCAAACTGCACCCTGAGAAAAATCAAAATCAAAGAGTATTCTTACATTCACAATAAATCAATCCTTCAGTTGTTCAATCACACTATTTTTATAAAGATCACCAATGGGCAGTTCTTGCTCACCTATCTCAACGTCTTGCTTTGTATATGCTGTTATCTTATCCTTATTTACAATATAGGATCGATGCAGTCTTATGAAACGCTTGTCTAATTTGTGTTCAAAATCAGTGAGCCCATGTTTGATCAATAAACGTTTATCATTTGTCACGATATTGATATAATCCTTTTTACTCTCAACAAATAAAATATCATCAAAGAGCACTTTGATATTTTTCTTGTGATACTGAACAAAAAGATGTGTTCTCTCCTGGTTCTCCAGAACTACTGCTAAATTTGTGTGCTGTGTTTCATAAAATTTTTCGATGGCTTTTAAAAAACGTTGAAACACAATCGGTTTTAAGAGGTAATCAACTACATCCAATTCAAAACCCTCCATAGCATATTCTCTATGGGCAGTGGTAAAAATTACTTTTGGAGACGTGCTGAGACTCTTTAAAAAATCGGTCCCTTTCAAAACAGGCATCTCAATATCTAAAAATATCAAATCTACAGTCTGTGTTTTCAGCACACGATGCGCCTCAATAGCAGACTGACACACGCTCACAATTTCAAAATCGGGAAATTGAGAAAGGTGTGTGACCATTAACTCTCTCGCTAACTCTTCATCGTCAACAATCAAACATTTATACTTTTTCATGAGGTATCAGTTTTAATAATAAGGCATACTGATTATCAGTATCTTCAATGTTTAAGCTATAAGAATTGGGGTATAATAAATCCAATTGCTTTTGTGTATTCTGCATTCCTATCGCCTCTTTATCTGCAATGATATTTGGATCGTAAACAGTTGGCTTGCTATTCTTTAACCGAAAAACAATTTCTCTAGGTGTTGCGGTTATGTGCAATTCAATAACTCCTGTTTTTAACTCCTGACTAATACCATGCTTAAATGCATTTTCAACAAAGGTCAACAGCAATAAGGGAGCAATGAGCGTATCATTTTCAATTACTCTTTCAAAAGATAGCTCGACTCTGTTTCCGTAGCGAATTTTTTCTAAACCAATATAATTTTCCAACAATTCAATTTCCTTTTTTATTGGAACAAATGTGTCTTTACATTGGTATAACATATAATCCAAAATTTCTGAGAGTTTGGCTATTGCTTCAGGCGTATTATCTGATTTTTTTAACGCCAATACGTACAAATTATTCAGTGTATTGAACAAAAAATGAGGGTTCAATTGATGTTTCAAGAGGTTTAATTCTGTTGTTTTTTTCTGTTCCTTTAATGCAATTATATCTTTCTGATCGCGGTAATATTGCAAGGCTATCAGGATGACTGAAGGAAATACTACCCAAGTAACATTGTTTATAAAAATAACAAATGAGCCCATTCTATTTAATATATGATACGGAGGCCTCATTGCATAGACTTCAGAAAATACGGTCTCGAAGAAGTACACATGAACAACACCATAAAGAAATTGTATCACATATATTCCTAGCACAATGCATACAACAAACAGCACCTTCTTATGTCTATTTAAGACTTTCGGAATAAAGATCTTTAATAAAAAGACACTGAACAAGAATTGTAAAAGAACCTTAGCGAAAATGTATATGCAGACATAAAGCTTATCGGGTTCTCTAAACCAATAAGAACTCAACAGATACAGGTACATGATGCACCAAAAAAGTAGCATTCGAATACCTGGTGTGATGCTATTTAAACTTTTCATTAGTGAGGATGTACTTTATTGATTATTTTAGACATGGCATATCAACAGTTTAGTAAAAGATACAAAATACCTTCAAATTTTCCGAGTGTAAATATAGAAAATCATTGCATCTAGAATGGTATTAAAAGACGAAACAACTTTTACAGCTATCAGAGCCACAAAACACATAGACCAATCCTTTCATTAGCTACTATGGACTGTCTGATGGCAGCTAATCCTGATTTGTCTAAAAAAAAGTATCCTGACCTAATCAAACGATATCTTGCGACGAAATTAAAATAAAAAGTAATGACAAACTACATATTCAACTTCGTCTTGGCGCTCTCGTTTTGTACCGCAACATTCGCACAGACAAAGACCAAGAGCTATACAGAACTCATCCGAAAAGGTTGGACGCTTAATTTAGAAAAAAAACACAACGAAGCTGCTATGCTCTTTGAGGAAGCTTTTAAAATTCAACCAAAAGCTCCATTAAACGATAGATATAATGCTGCATGTATTCATGCATTGGCGAATAATACAGCAAAAGCATTTTCACATTTGTTTATCGCTGTGAAAGAATTGCAATGGTACGACATCGAACATCTCAAGAACGACTCGGACTTAATAGGTCTTAGAGCACATAAAAAATGGGATCAATTGATAACAGCAATGCAACAAACAAAAAGTGTAGTTGAAAAAGATTTTGATACCGAACTGGTTGCTATTTTAGATCAAATATATGCTGATGATCAAAGCACAAGAAGCCAGATTAGAACCAAAGAAGCTAAATATGGCAGAGACTCCAAAGAAATGAAAGTCTTGTGGCAAACAATTTTGAAGAAAGACTCTGTAAACCTGTTAAAAGTTCGAGATATTCTTGATACTCATGGTTGGCCAAGTAAAAATAAAATTGGAAAGAAAGGTAATTCAACCCTTTTCTTAGTTATACAACATGCAAATTTCGAGGTACAAACGACCTATTTTCCGATGATACAAAAAGCGATGCATCAAGGATCTTTAGCCAAAAGACAGTACGCCATGTTTTACGACCGATTGCTTCTTGGTCAAGGAAACAAACAAATTTTTGGAACGCAGTTAGCCATGGATAAGTCCTCTAATAAACCCTATGTTTTGCCTTTAAAAGACCCCATGAATGTTGACAAAAGAAGGGAAGAAATGGGGTTAAATACCATGCAAGAAAATTTAAATAGATGGAATATTGTGTGGGATGTGAAAGCCTATCTAAAACTACTTCCCTCACTCATAGCAAGAGAAAAAGAATTGAATAATAAATAACACCCTAAAATCAATGCATACATTTAGTGTAAGACAAAAAAGTATCGGTTTCATCTTGATCTTATTCACGATAGGATCCGCATTTGCCCAAAAACAAATATCCAATAGCTATTTTAGACACCTAAGGTACAACCATGTTTCTCCATATATAAAAATAGCTGGGATCTATCCTATAGATGAAGCAACTGCAAGCAGTACCTCTCATTATGTCTTCAGTTACAATGAAAAGAAGGAATTGATCCAAATTACCAACAATCATTACTTTACAGAAAGAATACATCCCTTAACTTCTATTGGTGCTTACAAAACAATCATAACACATCAAAAGGATACAGAAACAAGAATTTATGTAAACAAAAACGACCAAAGAGTTTCGAATGATAGAGGTGTCTTTAAAGAAGTATTTACCAAAGATAAAAAAGGGAATTATAGCAAACTAGAATTTTTTGATGCCGATGATAAGCCCATGGAGTCGAATTGGGGAATTTCAAGCTATTCTTGGTCTAAACACCGTAAAATGATTGTGGAAAAGAGAGTAAATTTAAAGGGAGACCCCATGAATATCTCTCCTTACTTTGAATTTGGAACTATAGGTATTCGTATTAGAAAAGATGGTACACCACAAACAACCTACAATTTAAATGACGCATATAAGGCCACGAATAATTCAGTTGGTGTTGCTTCTTATCAAGATACTTATGATAATTTTGGGAATCACCTTACCTACAGTTACCATGATCAAAATGACCTTCGAGTAATGTCCCCATTTGGACTATCTATTGGTTTAAAAGTGTATGATTCTCTAGGAAATTATATTCTACAAAAACAGTTTGACACCAACAATACCTTACTTAGAGAGCGCAGTATTGCAAATAATCAATATGTTACTTTGAGTGCTAAAGCTTCCCAAAAAGACACGCTCGAAATCAAACGAATTTCTCTAGGTTATTTGATTGCCTTACAAGATTTAAAACCCGAATTAATGGCTGAAGTTATGAACGACAGCTTGCACAAAGCAACGGTTGGTTTTAGTCGAAAATTGCGAAAAGAGGTGGTTTATGCCATCGATAAAGAAAGAATGATCGAAAACGCTACCAATTGGAATAAGTCGAACACACGATTTCCTCCAAAACCATCAAATGAGGTCACCATACTAGATATCTATCATAGAATTGCAACTGTAAAGCTTTTTTCTGATAATTGGGTAGAGTATTTACACCTCATCAAATTAGACGGTAAGTGGAGCATTGCAAACCTTTTATGGCAACAAAAAAACGTATCACAGTACCCGTTCTAAGAGAGAATGACAATACTTGTAATAAAAAAACACCTCAATCGATGAGGTGTTTTTTTATTGAAATTCATTTTTATAGAGGTACACTCTTAGGAATCAAGATATTTTGTGAGATCAATTGAAGTAATGGCGTCATGTGAGGCGTGCGCAACCACAGTTCCATTTTGCACTACCAGTAATTGTGGAGATTGGTGCTGAACTTGAAAGGTAGCGGCAATTTCATTTGAAATGTCCCTGTAATTTAACAAATCTAAATAGTACAGCTTCAGGTTTGACATGGAAGCATCAAACTGACTTTCGAATTGCTTCAATACCATCCTACTGATACCGCATCGTGTAGAATGTTTGAATAAAATCACTGTCTCATTGTTCGAGATTTCTTTGATTTCATTCAATTGTTTGATTGTTACTAATGGAATCCAGTGGATAGGTGCCGTTTTTTCTGAATTGGACGCTGAGTTTGATTGAAAAATAGAACTAAATATTCCCATGTGTTTTTTGATTGTTGGTCGTAAAAATACAAAATACTTTCAACAGTCAAAAAGTCAGTCAAAAAAGAAAAATAAACGACAGATTGTCATTGTAAAAACCTGATTATCAATCGGAATGGAATTTGCACTATGCGAAACATCTAAAATTGATTCCTTATGAATTTTAACAATTACACCATCAAATCCCAAGAGACCATCCAACAAGCGCAACAACTCGCTCAAAGTTTAGGTCATCAACATATAGAAAATGAGCACCTGTTTCAAGCCTTATTAGAGATTGACGAAAATGTGGTGCCTTTTTTACTCAAAAAACTAAACATAAACACCAGCATCCTACAACAGCTATTGAACAAACAATTAGAGCGCTTCGCTAAAGTTTCAGGTGGAGAAATTACCTTGTCTAGAGAATCGGGAAAAACACTAACAGAAGCTGCTATTATCGCAAAAAAAATGAAAGATGAGTATGTTTCCATTGAGCACATCATTTTGGCCATTGTGAAATCTAAAAGTAGCGTTGCACAAATGTTGAAGGACCAAGGAGTCACTGTAAAGAGACTTACAGCTGCCATCGAGACATTGCGCCAAGGAGACCGTGTAACCTCTCAAAATGCCGAAGAGACTTATAATTCTTTGCGAAAGTATGCGAACAACCTAAACGAATTGGCGCAGGATGGTAAATTAGATCCAGTCATAGGTAGAGATGAGGAAATTAGAAGGTTACTGCAGATATTATCGAGAAGAACCAAGAACAATCCAATTTTAGTGGGCGAGCCGGGAACCGGTAAAACAGCGATAGCCGAGGGATTGGCGCATCGCATCATTCGTGGAGATGTTCCTGAAAATCTGAAAGAGAAATTAATTTTTTCTTTGGATATGGGAGCCTTAATTGCGGGAGCAAAATTCAAAGGAGAGTTTGAAGAACGATTGAAAGCGGTCATTAAAGAAGTAACTACCTCGAACGGAGATATTGTCTTGTTCATTGATGAAATTCACACACTTGTTGGTGCCGGAGGAGGTCAAGGGGCCATGGACGCAGCAAACATATTAAAGCCGGCGCTCGCTCGAGGCGAATTAAGAGCTATTGGAGCTACAACATTAGATGAGTATCAAAAATACTTCGAAAAAGACAAAGCTTTAGAGCGAAGATTTCAGAAAGTGCTGGTAGACGAGCCCGATACAGAAAGTGCAATTTCAATTCTCAGAGGAATCAAAGATAAATATGAAACACACCACAAAGTGCGCATTAAGGATGAGGCAATCATTGGTGCTGTTGAATTGTCAACGCGTTACATCACCAATCGTTTTTTGCCAGATAAGGCAATTGATTTGATGGATGAGGCTGCTTCAAAATTGCGCATGGAAATCAATTCGAAACCGGAAGAATTAGATGTCCTTGATAGAAAAGTCATGCAATTAGAAATTGAAATAGAAGCAATTAAACGCGAGAATGATGTCGTAAAACTGAGAGCGTTGAACGCAGAACTTGCAAATTTCAAAGAAGAACGCAATGAAATTAGTGCAAAATGGCAGAGTGAAAAGGGCTTAGTAGATGGCATTCAAAGCACAAAAAAAATGATTGAAGATGCTAAAATTGAAGCTGACAAGGCAGAACGAAACGGAGAATATGGGAAGGTTGCTGAATTGCGCTATGGAACCATTGAAAAATACCAAGAAGAACTAGAAATTCAAGAAAAGTTGCTAGCCGACAAAGGAGATGGCACACTGATCAAAGAAGAGGTTACTTACGAAGATATTGCAGAGGTTGTTGCCAAGTGGACGGGCGTTCCTGTGACTAAAATGTTGCAATCAGAGCGAGAAAAACTATTGCAACTAGAAAGTGAACTACACAAGCGTGTCATAGGGCAAGAAGAGGCAATTGAAGCTGTTTCTGATGCTGTAAGACGCTCTAGAGCGGGGTTGCAAAATCCAAACAAACCCATTGGATCTTTCTTGTTCCTTGGTACTACAGGTATTGGAAAAACAGAACTCGCAAAGGCATTGGCAGGATATTTATTTGACGATGAAAATGCCATGACACGCATTGACATGAGTGAATACCAAGAACGTCATTCGGTAAGCAGATTGGTGGGAGCACCTCCTGGTTATGTAGGCTATGATGAAGGCGGTCAATTGACAGAAGCGGTTCGCAGAAAACCCTATTCTGTGTTACTTCTTGATGAAATTGAAAAGGCACATCCAGATACATTTAATATCTTATTACAGGTATTGGATGAAGGAAGACTCACCGATAATAAGGGAAGAGTTGCAGACTTTAAAAACACCATTATTATAATGACTTCGAATATGGGAAGTCACATTATTCAGGAAAAAGTAGACAACTTTAAAGGAGATCTATACACGGCTATGGACGTTGCAAAAACAGAAGTTCTAGGATTACTAAAACAAACAGTACGACCAGAATTTTTGAATAGAATTGATGACATCACCTTGTTTACACCTTTGTCAAAAAGTGCTATCAAAGCCATTGTTCAATTACAGTTAAGAATGGTAAAAAAAATGATCGCAAAACAAGGCATCATCTTGGACGCAACAGACCAAGCTATCGCATTTCTCGCAGACAAGGGTTATCAGCCCGAATTTGGTGCGAGGCCTGTAAAACGGGTGATTCAGAAACAAGTATTGAATCAATTATCAAAAGACATCTTAGCAAATAATGTAACCACAGATAGTATTATTTTATTGGATGCCTTTGATGAGCAACTGGTTTTTAGAAACCAAACTGAGTTGATTCACGAATAACAATTCATAAAAAAAACGATGTTCCTAGAACATCGTTTTTTTTATATTTTCTTTGCATCGATGACAACTTCACGGCATGCAGAAGCAGCGCGTCTTATGAATACTTGAACGTGTTACCGTGGCAGGTATTCTAACAGAAAAAAATGAATTAATCAGTGAAAGGAGTTACTGAAATATTGTTCAATGCTATTTCTGATATTTTTTCCAATGCTGAATTTTCAAATGCAGTATCTAAATTTTTTAATTGAACATTCACATCTGTGGGTTTATAGTTGTCATAATCTACAAAACGAATCCCTTGAATACTTCTTGCGTTTTTTGCTGCTCTAAACCGCTTCCCTCCTCCATTTACATGGAAGGTGTAGGCTAAATAATCGATATGAAAACTAACGGTATCAATCCAGTACACAAAAACATCATCAAAGTCCTCACCGCCTCCCTCTTCAGAAAAACGGATTTCTACTTTATGGTAGGTTTTCCCTTTAATTGTTGCTTTTTTTAGCAATTTCTTTTGTACTGCGCCGTCATTGAGTCCATAGGGTAATGTGGCAAAATAATGCACTGAGTTCACAGATCCCGAATAGCGGGTAGTCATAGAGTCTGGCACTACAATCAATGCATCGTCTAAGTACCTTTCAAATCCATTATTTGATAAAATATCTTTGGTTTCGCCAGTTGAACTCTTTGTGCGCCTTTCCAAATGAAACCTTCCTTTACTTCTTGTTGCTTCATATTGTCTGTTTCGAAAATCAAATGCTATTTTAGAATTCCCAACAATAGCTGTTCCTGAGGCTAACATTGATTTATCGATAATTTCTTGTGCAGAAAAAGGTTTATTTTCTTGCTTGCAGGCTACTAAAAAGACTATGAACAGTGATATTAGAAAGGGACGATTCATTTATGTGTAAAAATTTTGGAAATAATTGGGCACTAAACTACAGCAATTAAATAGCAATGTTCGTAAAATTGTGTTAATAAATATCGAATTCAGACAAATAACACATCCGTAAAAGTCAACACTACATGCATTGTGGTATTTCTTGCTGATTTTTTGATGTTGCTTGGGTGAGTTTTATGCTACTGATCCCTTCATCGTAAGATTCAGTCAATGGTGAATTCCTAAAACAGCCTCAAATAAAAGGAAGCATTATAGTTTTATACATTTCTCTATGCTGCCTAATTTTTATGAGTATCTTTGCTCTTATCATGCAGAAAAAAATTAACATTCAGAATAAAAAAGCACGATTCGAGTACGAATTTTTAGACAAGTATACCGCTGGAATACAACTTACTGGAACTGAGATAAAATCAATACGAGCAAGCAAAGCAAGAATAACAGAGAGTTTTTGTGAGTTTAATGAACAGGGCGAGTTGTTTGTGGTCAATATGTTTATAGAAGAATATTCTCATGGAAACTTTTTCAATCACAAGCCAAAAAGTGAACGACGATTGCTTTTAAACAAACGTGAATTAAAAAAGTTAGAGAAACAGGTAAAAAACTCTGGTTTAACTATTGTTCCCTTGCGCTTATTTCTTACTGAAAAAGGATGGGCAAAGTTAGACATTACACTGGCAAAAGGGAAGAAGCTTCACGACAAGCGTGAAACGATGAAAGACCGAGATAACAAGCGAGATTTGGCTCGAATTAAAAAGAATTTCTAGTATGGTTTCTTTGTTAAAACGAATGCGGTATGAAAACCTAATGATGGTTTTGTTTACGCTAGTTTTAACTCAATATACCATCAGTACTACTCTTCTTGATGGCCGCTCAAAGATGCAAGTCATCATTGTTGCCATTGCCATCCTTTGTATGCTAGCAGGAAGCTCAATAATCAATGACATCTTTAAGCTTCACACAGACTGCAATAGTGCATCAAACATGCGCATGATCGACGCTATAGTTTCAACTAAAAACAGCTCATTATTTTATTGTATTGTTACAACTTTTGCTGCATTGTGTGCAAGCTATGCGGTCTATTTGAATGGACCTGAAGCGTATGTGTTCTTCCTTACAAGTGCAATGATCTTACTGTATTTGTATGCTAAATACTTAAAAAGAATTGCTATCGTTGGAAATATTTTTGTTTCACTTATCACGGTTCTCCCCATAGGTCTTGTGTTTATTTTTCAGCTAGACAATAGTAGTACATCAGATAGCTTTCGTGATTTTTTGATTCGTTTCCTTGTGAATACACCCAACGCTACCTTTTGTATATTGGCCTTTTATATGACCTTGATCAGAGAACTGATTCAGGATATGAAAGACATCAATAACGACCATGCGTTGGGCATAAAGACACTACCAATTCTTATAGGCACTTCAAGAACCAAGTATCTTGTAGTACTTCTTTCAGCTTTTCTATTTGTATTGATACAAATACTCGCAAAAATGGCCTTATCTGTCAATATGCCTTATGTTTTTTGGTATACCACATTTTGTATTAGTACACCATTTGCATGGTTTCTGTACAAACTATATCATTCAAAAAAAACAAAAGATTTTAAATTTCTGAGTCAGCTTTTGAAGTATATTCTATTTTTTGGAATCCTCTCAATGCTGTTTCTAAAACCATAATTTATGTTAAAAGAAAAATTAGCACCTTACACCTGTCTCTTATACACATCTGACGCTGCCGACGATCTACTCTGTGT
>OLII01000902.1_pt1 | contig 10789 bp, 10 predicted proteins | sample 1609481 | NCBI WGS metagenome assembly OLII01 (sample SAMN05416859, study PRJEB24817) | seawater metagenome | isolation source: Sea water | place: Canada:Atlantic | collected 2013-11
TACACAGAGTAGATCGTCGGCAGCGTCAGATGTGTATAAGAGACAGGTTCTGGCTTGTGGGGAAGCTGGAGGGGTTACCGTTTCAGCATTGGTGCTGGTGAGGTAACGACATTTTGGAGACTTCAACACCACAAGCACCCGGAATTTCAGATCAAGCGCTTACATCCGGTGATGTTCCAGCAAGAAGTCCACGAACAATCGCACCCGCGCCGGCATTGCCGCCCCGCCGACGAACACAGCATGGATCGGTTCCTGGTCCCCAGGGTTCCAGGCTTCCAGCAGCGGAATCAGGGCGCCGCGCTGCAGATCCTCGCGCACGCTGAACTCACCGATACGTGCAATGCCGGCGCCTACTCGCGCAAGTTGTGCCAGCGCTTCACCACTGCTGCATTCGATGTTGCCGCTGACCTTCAGGGAAAGCTCTTTTCCATCGCGGATGAACGGCCAGTTGGGTTCGGCACGCCGGAAGTTGAAGCGCAGGCAATTGTGCTGAAACAAGTCTTCCGGCTCCGTGGGGATGCCCTCGCGCTGCAGATAATCGGGCGATGCCACCACTACCTGGCCGGTGTCGCCGATCCTGCGCGCGGTCAGTGGGCTGTCGGGCAGATGGCCGAAGCGGATCGCGACATCGGCCTGCCCGCCGAGAATGTCGACCACTTCGTCGCCGAGGGTAAGGTCGACGACGATGTTCGGGTAACGGGCGCTGAATGCTGCCACCAGCGGGACGATGGCCAGCCGCCCGTGGCCAAGGGCGGCACTGACCCGCAATCGCCCCCTGGGTACACCCTGGTCAGCGATCGCTGCTTCGACCTCGTCCATATCGGCCAGGATACGCCGGGCGCCGCGCAGGAACGCTTCGCCCTCGGCAGTGAAGGCGAGCGCTCGGGTGGTGCGCAACAGCAGGCGGGTGCCAAGGCGTTGCTCGGTACGCGCGATGACCCGACTGACTGCCGAGGGTGTCACGCCCAGTGCACGCGCCGCGGCCGACAGGCTGCCTTCGTGCGCCACGGTGGTGAATACGCTCATTTCACCTGACCTGCCGTTGAAGTCCACTTGTGCCTCCTGCGCAAAGGTGATTGCCAAAAATGCTATCTACCGCCTTAAAAAACTGCATCGTAGCATTGGCGGCATAGATAAGGAGCCTTCCATGCGTATCAATCCACCACTTGTCGCACTTGCCATCGGTGCCTTTGGCATCGGCGTAACAGAATTCGCCCCCATGGGCATGTTGCCGGGTATCGCTCAGGATCTGGGCGTTTCGATTCCCGCTGCCGGTTTGCTGGTCAGTGCCTATGCGCTGGGCGTGTTGCTCGGTGCACCGCTGATGACCCTGACCACCGGCAGGATTCCCCGACGCTATCTGCTGATCGGGCTCATGGGGATTTTCACCTTGGGTAATCTGATGTCAGCCCTGGCCACCGATTACTACAGCCTCATGGTCGCCAGGGTGGTGACCTCACTGAACCATGGTGCATTTTTTGGCGTTGGCTCCATCGTCGCCGCCAGCGTGGTCGCCCCGGAAAAACGTGCCGGGGCGGTGGCGGCGATGTTCATGGGCCTGACCTTGGCGACCATCGGCGGTGTGCCGCTGGCCACCTGGTTTGGTGAACTGTTCGGTTGGCGCACCGCTTTCTGGGGAATTACCGGCCTCGGTGTGGCGACCATGGCCGCATTATGGTTCGCCCTGCCTAACCTGAAGACGTCGCAAAGCGTCGGTGTAATGGACGAAATTCGAGTACTGGGGCGCGGTCCGGTGCTGGGCGCGTTGGCCCTGACCGTAGTCGGGTCGAGCGCGATGTTTACTGTCTTCACCTACATCGCGCCGATCCTCAGCAGCGAGACCAATGGTTCCACCGCCTATATCACTGGCATGCTGGTTCTTTTCGGGGTGGGGTTGACGCTGGGCAACCTGTGGGGCGGCAAGGCCGCCGACCGCTCGATAGATCGCACCTTGATCGTCTCGCTAAGCGTTCTGATTCTCGTCTTGCTGGCGTTCACCCTGCTGATGCGTTGGGCGGTGCCGGCCGCTCTGGCCATCCTGATATGGGGTATCGCCAGTTTCGCCCTGGTGCCGCCACTACAGATGCGGGTGATGGAAGCAGCGAAGGACGCGCCCAATCTTGCCTCTGCGGTGAACATTGGCGCCTTCAATTTTGGCAACGCGATTGGCGCAGCGCTGGGCGGAGCGGTGATCAACGCCGGGTTGGGTTATCCGGCCATTTCCCTGGCCGGAGCGTCGATGGGTGCTCTGGGGCTGCTGATGGTGTTGGCGTATGGCTGGCGCTCCAGAACTGTTGCATCAACAGTGGCGTGACGAAGCGCTGATGCCAGTGGCGTAGACAGTGGTCGAGCCTGAATTCAATGCGTGATGGTTGGCCGCTCCGATGACTTTAGGTTTAAAGTCAACTTCAAGGTCAACAGAGTGTTCAGGGTGGGTTATGCGAATAGGCGAACTGGCGAAAATCAGTGGTTTGGCGCCCTCACGCATCCGGTTCTACGAGTCGAGCGGCTTGATCAAATCTGTCGAGCGCAAAGCAAATGGTTACAGGGACTACGCGCCTGATACCAAGTGGGTGTTGGAGGTCATCACCGCAGCGCAGGCGGCGGGTTTTTCATTGGAAGAAATTCGGCAGTTGATGCCGATGAATGCCAGCGGTTGGCAGCACGATGAATTGCTCAGCGGGCTTAAGCAAAAGGTTGAGGAAATCGCTGTTCTACAGCAACGGCTAGCCCACAACAAAGCGCAGCTTCTGCTCGTCATCAAGGGCATCGAGGATAAGCCCGAAAGCATGGCGTGCGCGGAAAATGCGCAAATGCTGATCAATCGCCTGCGTGAAGAAGGCATTGGCAAAGCGCCGGGCAAGCGTGCGGTGCGTTAAGGTCAAACTCCATTGCTGCACTGCGCAAAAGGGTATTGACCTTAAAGTTGACTTTAATCTTAAGGTGGCCTCCTCTTCAGTTGAGGGCTGCTCCATGAATGTGTTCGACACCCTGATGCTTCCCAACGGTTCAACCATCAAGAACCGAATCGCCAAAGCTGCCATGGAGGAGAACATGGCGGATGCCGATCAGGCGCCTTCCAAGGACTTGCTGCGTCTCTATCAAGCATGGGCCGACGGTGGTGCCGGCCTGATCATTACCGGCAACGTTATGGTCGACGGCCGCGCCATGACCGGACCGGGTGGCGTGGTGTTGCAAGACGATCAGCAACTGCACAAGTTCAAGCACTGGGCGCGTACAGGTCGGTCTGGCGGTGCGCAGTTCTGGTTGCAGATCAATCATCCCGGTCGCCAGATGCAGTCCAATCTTGGGCAAAAGACCTGGGCCCCGTCAGCCGTGCCGCTGGACCTCGGCAAAATGTCCAGGCGATTTGCCACACCTCATGCGATGACCCCAGGCGTGATCGAAGAGGTTGTTCAGCGCTTCGCGAATACCGCACGCCTCGGCGAGCAGGCCGGATTCACTGGTGTGGAAATTCATGCTGCCCATGGCTATTTGTTGAGCCAGTTCCTTTCGCCGTTGACCAACCAGCGGACGGACGAGTGGGGTGGCCCTCTGGAAAACCGGGCGCGCCTGTTGCTCGAAATCGTCAAGGCGGTCAGGGCTGTGGTTTCTGCGGATTTTGCAGTGGCGGTCAAGCTGAACTCCGCCGATTTCCAGCGCGGAGGATTCACCGCCGATGACGCGAAAAAGGTGGTTGAGTTGCTCAACGACCTGGGCGTGGACATGGTGGAGTTATCGGGCGGCAGCTACGAAGTGCCCGCCATGCAGGGTGACGCGCGCGATGGTCGCACCCTGGCTCGCGAAGCCTATTTCGTCGAGTTCGCCCGTGATATTCAAACCGTCGCCAACATGCCGGTGATGGTCACTGGCGGTATACGCCGCCGCCCGGTGGCCGACAGCGTCGTGCAGAGCGGTGTGGACATGGTGGGCATCGGAACCGCTCTTGCTATCGACCCGCACCTGCCTCGCCAGTGGTTGGCGGGCAACGACAATGCCCCGCAATTGCCGCCGATCACCTGGAAAAACAAAGCCATGGCGGCCTTGGCGAACATGGCCGTAGTGAAGTTTCAATTGCGTAAACTCAGTCGCAATAAAAATCCCGACCCGAGTGTTTCACCGTTGCTCGCGCTGATCCTGCAACAGGCCGCCATGGCCTTTCGCACTCGCCAGTACCGGAGATGGGTAGAAAAGTCTTCGCATTGCAACGGCCTGACGATCGCAGCGCACGGCGATGGTCTGCCTGGATGACACCTGCGCAACATCACTGAAGACGTTGCGCCAGGTGCTACGCGAGTGTTGTTCCGGGCTTAAAGCCCCCACCGCCCCAGCTCGGGCTTGCGCTCGTCAAGCAGCAGTGCAGGCGCCATGGCGCTCGCCATGTTCAGCAAGTGCATGTCGGTAGATACCGGTGACAGCAGCTGCACGCCAATCGGCATCTGTGCTTCATCGAATCCGGCGGGTAGTGCGATTGCCGGGGTGCCGAGGTAGTTACTGGCGCGGCTGAACGTGCCGATGCTCACGTGAGCAGCGTCCTGGTCATCAAGAGGCAGGGCCCCGTGACCGCTGACCGGCATCAGCAGAACACCGGATGAGCCGATCGCTCGTCTGAAGGCCTCGGCGGCGTGGGCACGCTGTGCAACGGCGTGTTCGTAGTCGTCACGGCTGATGGTCGCGCCGGCCAGGATGCGATTGCGCACCACCTCCCAGAGCGGCTGCGCAGGGTCATGTGCAAGGTGGCCGAACTCGCGATACCCCTCATAGGCAATGATCATCGAGTTGCACTCGGACAGCCGGCCAATGTTCAACTCATCCTCTGGAACCCAGCTCTGGAGCGTCCAGCCGGCCTTTTCCAGGGTGCGCAGGGCCTGATCCCATACCCGGCGAGCGCCCATGGACAGCGCACTTGGGAACGCGCTCTGGTCCAGTACGAACACCGTGCCCGGCTTGGCTGGTACCAGCTCACCTGCAAGGTCGGCCTGAACGCTCGACCCACTGCCGGTAGACGGGCTGGCAAGGATGGCCGTGAGTGCATGGGCGTCGCCGACATCACGGGCGATCGGGCCCAGCACGTCGAGGCTGGGCGCAAGCGGAACCACACCGTGCACGCTGATGACCCCGCTGGACGGTTTGAAGCCGACCAGATGATTGAGCGATGCGGGGGCTCGGATCGATCCGCCGGTATCGCCCCCCACTGCAACAGGTACAAGCCCTGCGGCAACAGCAACCGCCGCACCTGAAGAGGAACCGCCCGGGGCGCGATGCAGCGTTGTGTCCCACGGGTTCCAGGGCGTGCCTCGGGTCGGGTTCTGCCCGGACAGGCCGAACGCAAATTCGGTCATCTGGGTCTTGCCCAGGATAACCATTCCGGCCGCCTGCAATCGTTGCGCGACGGTGCTGGTCACGGCACTGACAGTGCTCAGGCGGCTCAACGAACCTGCCGATGCCGGGGTATGGGCGATTTCGATGTTGTCCTTGATGGCGACCGGTACGCCATGCAACGCGCTCAATGGGTGGCCTGCCTCGAGCGCACTGTCGGCGGCATCGGCTGCCGCCAGGGCTTGCTCTGCGAACACTGCGGTAAAGGCATTGAGCTCGCTGCCGCGAGCAATGCGGTCCAGAAAGTAGTGCGTGACGGCACGCGAGGTGATCTGCCGGGTAGCGATCAGATGGGCAATCTGCAGGGCAGACTGGAAACATAGGGCTTCGGATCGTTCGAGCATGGGTTCTAGGTTCTAAGCGGTGTGGGTCGGTAATCCCCGTATCCGATACTCGTTGACGGGGATTGCATGGCGTTGTTCGAGCCAGTGACTATTTCAGTGGCTTTCCGGCTGTTTCCGGCATTTTGATGAAGGTCACAAGCGTGAGCGCGGCGCCTGCGAGCACGTAGTAGAAGAACCAGCTCTCCTGACCGTTGCTCTGCAGCCAGGTCAGCAGATACGGCGTGGTACCGCCCAGCAGCGCCACCATCAGGTTGTAGGGAGCACCAATGCCGACGGCGCGAACGCGGCTGGGGAACTGTTCGGACATGATTGCCGGGGCGATGGAGGTATAGAGCGCGTAGAGCATAAGGCCGAACAGCTCCACCATCAGGATCGACGAGAACGTCGGCTGCATGCTGGTGATGATCGGGTAGAAGAACACCAGGTAGCCCAGGGCGAACACGATCAGTTGCGGCTTGCGCCCGAACTTGTCAGAGAGCATGCCGAAGAGTGGGTGCACGAGCATGAACGCGACCATTGCAACCGTGTTTGCAGCGAACGCTGTCGAGGACTCCACGTGCAGCGCACGGATGGCATAGGTCGGGATGTAGATGACGAACAGGTAGAAGGCAAAGGTGCTCAGGATCGAAAAGCCCACGATCCGCAGGGTCTCGCGCGGATAATCGCGCAGCAGGGTGCGCAGCGGTTGCTTCTCTACCTTGTCTGCGGTTGGCGGCGTGGAGGCTTCTGCTTCAGGCACCGACATACGCAGCCAGATGCCTGCGATACCGCCCAGGGCGCCGAGCAGGAACGGAATGCGCCAGCCGAACTCTCTCATCTGTTCCTCGGTGAGGAGGGTGGTCAGCGCCCAGCCGATCGCCGAGGCGGTCAGAATGCCCGCGGCGGAGCTGAAGAACACAAAGCTCGAAAAGAACCCGCGACGGTGGTCCGGCGCCAGCTCGGCAAGGTAGGTAGAGGCTGAAGCGTATTCACCGCCCAGCGACAAGCCTTGCATCAGGCGCGCTATCACCAGCAAGACCGGCGCGAGCAGGCCGATCTTCTCGTAGGTGGGGGTGATGCCGATCATCAGGGACCCGCCTGCCATCAGCAGGATGGTGACCCCCAGTGCCGATTTGCGGCCATAGCGATCAGAGTAGATCCCCAGGGCCCAGCCACCGATCGGGCGCATGAAGAACCCCACGGCGAAAATCGCGAAGGTCGCCAGCAGGGACGCCGTTTCGTCATTTTTTGGAAAGAATTGTGTGGAAAAGAACACCGCGAACGACGCATAGATCGTCCAATCGAACCACTCCACCGCATTGCCAATGCTGCCAGCAGCAATTTTGCGCGCGGTTGATACCTGCGGCTTTGCCGCTTCGGACGTTTGAGTCGCATAATTCATTGGCTTGTGCCTTTGGGTTTGAGTTGTAATTGTTTTTAGACATATGCGGCGTTTTTTTGTATTAATTTGGCCACTTGAGCGAAGGTATTGTAAGTATATGGTCTCGTCAACCGTTGATTCGGATGAAAAAAGACATTTTGCGTTGGATGACGCGGATCTGGCCTGCCTGATTGCACTGCAGGCGAACCCTCGCGGCACCTGGCGGGATCTGAGTGCCGGCTGCGATGTGGCGGAGCGTACGCTTTCGCGTCGCCTGCAACGCTTGATGGACAACGGGTATATCCGGGTGATCGGCGAGCTCGACCCGGTTGTGGTGGGGAGTGGCCCGGTGCTGCATGCCTGGATTCGGGTAGCAGACGGACGTCAGAGCGAAGTGGCGCAGCACCTGGCGCAGTGGGCACAGACGCAGGTTGTGATGGCGACAACGGGCGAGTTCGACATCTTCACCGAGATCAACCTGCCCAGCGTGGAAGCGCTTTCTGACATGGTGGTGCGGGAGTTGCCGCTGGTGCCGGGGGTTAGGCAGGTTCAGACGCAGGTGGTGCTCAGGTCGTTCCGACGAGCCAGCCGCTGGCGCATTGATGGTTCGGTGCCTACCGAGCCGGTGCTGGCCGGGCCTGTGAGCCTGAGTGCTGACGAAATGCGGTTACTCGGCGCCCTGACCCTGGATGGAAGGGCCAGCCTGGGCGTGCTTGCCGAGACATGTGGAGTCAGTGAGCCGAAGGTTCAGCGGATGCTGAGTGGGCTCGTCGACAGCAATGCCCTGACATTTCGTGTGGAGCTCGAGCCGTTGCTGGTGGGCTATGGGGTAGAGGCGATTGTGTCGTTGCAGACTCGACCGGGTGCGGCGGAGGGCATTGCCCAGGAACTGGCGAAGGATGAACACACGCGTTGCCTGTTTGGCACCAGTGGCGGCTCGCAGCTGTTCTGGCATGTGCTGTGCCGTGACATCCATGATCTATGGACCGTCTCGACCGCCCGCATGGGATCCCTGGAGGGGATCATCTCGTGTGAGACCAATACGGTGGTCAGGGCCTACAAAAGGGCGGGGCGAGTGCGTCGAGGGTTGATGGTCGAGTAGGGTTCATGCCTGCCTTTGAGCAAGCAACGTAGCTGGCTACGTTGCCTGTTTGGGCTTCCAGTAGTCCATCTCGGCCACCGCTCTTTCAATGTCATCCATGTCGTCGCAGCCCAGCTCGAGGTCGAACTTTTCAGTGATTGTTCTTCGCATGGCGGCCAGTCGACGGGTGATCTGGTTTTCATCGATGAACCGTGTCGTCTCTTCGCAATACAGCGCTCTGTCGCCTGGGCTGATGTCGCCATCAACCTCCCTGTAGTAATGGCGGGCAATGTCTCTCAGGGAAATGAGCATGTATTCGATATCGGCGACAAGGTGGATGGCTTCCTCTCCAGACAGGAGGATTTCTCTGTTTTCCTTGAGCAGTTTCAATGGGTCTTCCACTCGATCTTTGAACGGGCCGGGTAGCGAGGATATCCCATGTGGCGCTGGCGAACCCCATTGCGGGTCACTCGGATGATGACGGCCCTTGCGGGTCATTCACCAGAGCGGCCGCCGTCGCATGCAGCACCTGCACCAGCCACAGCACCGCGGCCCCCTTGCGGTAAAGCTCATTGACGGTCACGGGCGGGTGTTGGCGTACCACGCTCAAGCTGCTGAACCTGCCGTGCTCATCGTGAAAGGGTTGGGTCCAGCCGAGGCAAACGCCGTGATCCTGCGCGCCTGCCCACAACTCGGGGGGGCTGGTGAAAGCCTCTGGTGTCCACAGCAACGGGAAGGATGAGTGCCGGCTGTGCGCAAGCAGGGGCTCAACGACCGCAGGCTCATGGCGACGGTAGCGCTCGCCCCATGGGTTGGGGCAGTTGCTTTGTGTGATCGAAAAGGTCGGGGTGGTGAAACTGAAGGCGTAGCAGTCGAAACCCAGGCACCGAAGCAGCTTTTCCAATTGCGCCAACTGGCTGTCCAAGTCCTTCGAGCACACCAGCTGACGCAGTTGCTCCGTTGTCCAGTGATCCATTGTTGCTCATCCCTGCATGATGTGAACATCCGTGGATACAGATCAGTTTCTCCTGATAAATACGTATCAGATGCGCCTTTTACGACTGTAGCTCAGCTTTTTTGCGCTATTGCAAAAAGCGCTAACGCTTTTGCCGGGTGGCCTGCCTCTGGTCGGGCCCGCCCTCAGGGTCAAGTTCGCGCAGGCTTGCGGGCCCTTGTGCCGGTGACTCACCAGTCACCTGGCACAGCAACGCGCTGACTCGCTCGCCGTCCACCACGCCCCGTGCCTGCAAGAGGTCGGCCACCGCCATCAGCCCCGCCCAGTACCGGCGTACCAGGCAGCCGGACCGGGCGATGGCCAGGGCCTCGGCATCGAGCAGCTTGTGCGCGGGCAACAGGCTGATCAGTTCATGCCCGCGGCAGCGGTCGCCACGGCCGCTGCCGCGCAAGACCCGGTCATAGCGTGCGTGCCGGTGGATGGCTTCGGCCACGGGCCCGGCAAAGCAGTGCAGCAGGTCGCGCTCGATGGGTTCGACGAGGGAGGGCAGGTACTCGGCAATGCCACGGGCGGCGAAGGCCGGGTGCACGATCAGATAGTCCGCCTCCACCAGCCCCTCGGCAAAGTGCGCACGCCCGTTCAGGTCGATCAGCGGGCCGCTGGCGGCCTGGGCGTGGGTCAGCACGGTCACCCGTGCAATGGGCTGGCCGTTCCACCACACGGCCAGGGCGTGACCGGCCTCGTGGATGGCGGTTGAACGCGGGCGCATGTCCATGGGGCGAGCCTCCCGTGGTGTGGTCGCTCGCCCTGACTACGCCTGCGTTATCGGTGCACGGCTCAGCGAGCGTTTGTCCTACCTTCTGCTCCCTGGCGGGTTCCGTATAAGAGATTATGGCTATCACCCACCAATACTGCGGCTATTTGCCGACTCGGGGGCGGCGAACTAGCCTTAGTTCGGTGCCGGTGCCAGCTGGCCGACCCATCCTGATGAAGAGACAAGATCGCGGCGCTCAGCCGTTCGAGTCGTTGACGATGCAACCTGTGTAACTGATTTCGCACGTTGCCACGGCGCCCTGGCAGGGCTGCCTGGCGACATGAACTCGACCAAGGGTAGCTCTCACATGGCAACTGAATCGAAATGCCCGTTCAATCATGCCGCCGGCGGTGGCACCACCAACCGTGACTGGTGGCCCAACCAGCTCAACCTGAAGATCCTGCATCAGCACGCGCCCCAGGCCGACCCGCTGGGCGAGGGCTTCGACTATGCCCAGGCGTTCAAGAGCCTGGACTTCCAGGCCCTCAAGCAGGACCTCACCGCGCTGATGACCGACTCGCAGGACTGGTGGCCGGCCGACTTCGGCCATTACGGGCCACTGTTCGTGCGCATGGCCTGGCACAGTGCGGGCACCTACCGTACCGGCGACGGGCGCGGCGGTGCCGGCTCCGGCCAGCAGCGCTTCGCGCCGCTCAACAGCTGGCCCGACAACGTCAGCCTCGACAAGGCGCGGCGGCTGCTGTGGCCGATCAAGCAGAAGTACGGGCGGGCGATTTCCTGGGCCGACCTGATCGTGCTCACCGGCAACGTGGCGCTGGAGTCAATGGGCTTCAAGACCTTCGGGTTTTCCGGCGGCCGCCCGGACGTGTGGGCGCCGGACGAGGACGTGTACTGG
>OLII01000907.1_pt1 | contig 10758 bp, 9 predicted proteins | sample 1609481 | NCBI WGS metagenome assembly OLII01 (sample SAMN05416859, study PRJEB24817) | seawater metagenome | isolation source: Sea water | place: Canada:Atlantic | collected 2013-11
GATTATTTTCTTTACTACTCATAAGTTTGATTTTTAAAATATTTTGGTGCGAAATATCATACCAATTTGTAAAAATTTTAGCACAGTAGTTTGTAATTAATGCTAACTTTTTAAAATTACCCTATTTCATCTAATTCTTTAGTCCAAAAAAAGGTCTAATATATTTCCAACGACGAATCAAAAATTCATAAAATAGCCATGATATTATAAAAGTCCCAAAAATCATTATGGAAAACTTTATCGTGAAAGACCAGTCCAATTCAATCAGGTAATAAGCAATTACCATCATGATTGTTTGATGTAAAATATAGAACGGATAAACGGCTTCGTTGGCGTATTTTAACACATTACTTTTTCGATTCAAATATTTGGCCGAGAACCCAAAGAGAAAAAGTATCCAGGACCATAAGTTCGCTACCTTAAAGAAAGCCTCGATATAATGTCTCAGGGTTGAGTCTTCATATTGGTGTGTTATCAATAGCATACTACTAAAGCTTAGTATTCCTGTTATCAAAAAAAAGGTTCTATGGCTTTCAACAGTGCTCCAGAAAGTATCTCGTATTGAAATAAGGAGAAATCCAAAGAAAAACAGAACAATACCATTGATAAAAGTAAACCAGTCATCTATGAGTGCATGGGTTACTGGAAAGTGAGGTTCAATCAACGTTTCAATGAAGTACAAAGGAATGATGAAAATAAATAATCCTTCAGGTCTCATTGTTATTTTTTTCAACCAAGAGATGAGCACATTCTCTGGATGTTTTTTTAGATGAAAGAATACAGGGGTTAATAAGATTGAAAAAATCAGTAAGTAAGGTAAAAACCATAAATGATGCCAGCTAAAATTTCCTTCTGGGTAAATTCCATTCAATAATTGACTAGGCCAAAAGTCAAAATAGGCTCCGGTAAATTGGTTTTTAGCCAATCTCTCAACATATATTTGAGGGGAAACAATACAAAGCATTCCGAATAGTAAGGGCAATCCTAATCTTTTAAGTCGCTCCATAGTAAACTGCACGCCTGTACGTTTTTGCAAAGCATAATAAGTACCCATTCCTGAGATAACAAATAAAATAGGTAATCTCCATTGATTTAGAAACCACATTGGATATGCCAACCAATCATAAATGACATTATTTTTTAGGTGAAATCCCCAAGGAACAAAGAACATGCCCACATGATAAAAAATAAGTAATCCAAATACTATTACTCTTAACCAATCCAAATCGTGTCTACGCATAAAATCTAATTTTTGGCAAAACTATTTAAAAAAAGTTTTGACATTTTTGAAATGTTATGGTTGACAAACTTGAGTGACGAATAGCAAGCGATGAACTAAGCATTCATCTTTTCATTGAAGGCTAAAATCATACTTCTTGAAACCGGAATGATGCTCGTACAGTTTTTAAGTACTAGCTTATAGCCTTGTGCATTGCCAGTTACCGAATCGATTTGGTTCATATTCACAATATAGGAACGATGTGTTTTTATATAGTTAGGACACCCCTCTAAAAGCATCTCCATACGTTTCATGGTTTCCCTTTTTAAAGTTTTAGTTCCATCACTTAAAAATAATTCAACGTAATTACCTTCTGCTTTTGCATAGAGCACATGATTCAAGTCAACATCTAACTCATCTATATAGGATGAAATTTTGGCCGGAATCGCAAGCGTTGTTTTTGAGGCATTCAATGTATCTGCATTTCTAACATTTCTAATGTTCAACCTGTGATAATTCATAGGTACTAAAATAAATGCAAATAAAATTCCGACAAGGAAGGTGTTTCTTATCTCTTCGTACAAATATTGCCATGACCAATTATTGGGATTGTCATAAATAAAATCCCTAATTAGAAACTGCACAACACCAACGAAAAGTAAAAACACGGCGATCAATAATAGTTCTTTTTTTATGGTCCAATTTTCCAATAAATTAGGAAACCTGTTTAGAGGTAGCAAAACAAAAACAACAAAAACAGGGGTACATGAGTGTATGAAAGTAATCCAAAAATAAGGAATTTTATGCTCAGGCTGATATACTTCAAAAGGTTCAAAAAAATACCCAAATAACAAAGTCATTAAGAACAGCATAACCGTTATAAACCCCAATTCCTTTCCTTGATAATAGAAAGGGTATGCTTGAGATAAAAAGTTTGAAATCGTTTTTTTCAATTTAAAGTAAGATATTTTTGGGTAGTAAATACATCGGCTTTTTTAATAGAGTACATCTTTCTGTGAATAGATCGTTGCGATTTTAAAACTATTGATTTTTCAATGAAGGAACAATTTTAGAAAAATTATTTACCGTTGGTTTCGAAAGAAATCACAATTAATTATGTGATTTATCACCAAATATTTCTTCGTTATTTCTATTTTCAATTCTTAGCTATTCCTCTTTATAAGCTGTCTTTCGGTTTTAGATTCTCTATAACTTGAGCATCCACCCAATAACTTTTTCCTACGAAATAGCTACTTCCATCATCTTTTGTTTTCCATTCACCTCTAGTAAAAAATAGATACTTTCCATCAGGAGTTACAGATGGAGAACTCTCTTGGAGTTCTGTGTTTATTATTGAACCCATATTTATGGGTGTCAACCAAGACCCATCTTTTTGTCTAAAACTTATATAAATATCTGATTGTCCATGGCCGTCTTTTCGTTCTACATCCCACATTAAATAAGATTCATCTGGAGCAATGTATGGATGAGCAATGTATTCTCCTGTATTAATTTCAGTATTCAGTTTTACTGGGTTTTCATATTTGCCGTTTATCAAACGTGAATACCCCAGATTTCCATGTCCCTTATCTACTTTTTTAAAAAAAGGGAAATAAAAATTTCCGTTAGATGCTACCGATTTACCATGTGCCTGTTCTTTTACGAACTCTCCTAGTTCCTTGGGTTCAGACCAACCTGTTTCAGTTCGTACTCTATATTCTTTTCCAACATACATTGTATTGCCATCAGGTGAAAATAATGGCCATCTTATATCAGTCTCCGATTCATTTTCCCATGTATTATTTTCATATCGGATAACAAAAAATGTACGTTCCTTGTACTTTCCATTCTTTCTAGAGAAATAGAACTCCTTCATATCCATAGAAAAATTTCCTCCTTCAAAAAGTCCTTCGGGAGATACTATTTCAGGTGCAAAAAGTTTTGGAACCAAGCTAGGTGGCTTCTCTCCAAAATAAGAAGTCTGGTTTAACTTGTCTTTTTCAATCTTGCACGCATTGAAAGACAGCGACACTAACAATAATAGTAAAATAAAAATATCGTTTTTCATTGATCAATTGTTTGCAATGTTTATTCCTAAAAAATCACCCCTCAGAACTCATTTTTCCTGTGGCACAACTCACATACGATTTCGCCTTGTGCAACAGTGTATTGGCATTGCCCACTTCAGGATACCCCATCTTCGAGAGTTTTTCTTTCACCGCAGGAATCACCTTGTTTGCTGCTGTTACCGAAACCATGGATTCCGCTACATCTATTTGTATTTCTTGAACACCATCAACAGCTAAAACTCCTTTTCTTATGGTAGCAGCACATCCACCACATTTTAAATTCTCTATATAAATAATTGTTTCCATTACTCTATTGTTTTTAAATTTTCAGCTTTCCAAGCTCGAAAACCACCTACTAAATTATACACTTTTTTAAATCCTGCATCGACATACATTTTCGCTGCTCTTGCACTTCTTCTTCCCGAAGCACAATACAGCAATACAGGCTTCTCGCTATCCAACCCTTCAAACGCCTTATTTTTAAAATCTCCGGCTTTATAATCAATTAGTTTTGCATCTTTTACATGACCATTTGCATATTCCGTTGGAGTCCGCACATCAATTAATTGAATGTCTTTCTCGTTGAGCATCTTACTAAACGACACAACATCAAGATGCACCACCTGATCGGAGTACTTTTCTTGTGCTTTGCAAGAAATAAAACTCATTACGATCAAACCAATAATTGCTATTCTCATACCGCTATTTTAAGGTTGACGGACATACACTTACTGTTGTTCTTGGAATATCAGTATGTTTAATGGCACCATAGCCCCCTGCAACGTCAATCACATTGTGAATTCCTCTTGCCTTCAAAATAGACGAAGCTATTACCGAACGATACCCACCTGCACAGTGCAAATAAAAATCTTCATCTACGGGAAAGTCTTTTAGGTGACTATTCAAATAGTCTAAGGGTGCACTCGGTGCATCTACAAGATGCTCATTGGCATATTCTCCCGGTTTACGAATATCAAATACAGGAACCTTATTTTCTTTCATCACAGTGGCCAACACTTCTGCAGAAACAGACCTCAAGGTATCTATTTCTTTGCCCGCACTTTGCCAAGATTCAAAACTTCCATCCAAATATCCTAGCGTATTGTCAAACCCTACTCGAGAGAGCCTAATAATTACTTCTTCTTCTCGTCCTTTTGGAGCTACGAGCAGAATAGGTTGCTCAATGTCTTTGATTAAGGCACCCACCCAAGGGGCAAAACCCCCATCTATACCAATAAAAATAGATCTTGGTATAAACCCTTTGACAAATTCAGATTGATGGCGCACATCCAAAATCAAAGCATCTGTTTCGTTGGCTACCTTTTCAAAATCTGCAACCGATAGTGCCGTAGTTCCTGTTTTTAAAACAGCATCTATTGGCTGATAGCCTTCTTTATTCAATTTCACATTGGACGGAAAATACGCGGGAGGAGGCAACAATCCATCTGTTACTTCTTTGATAAACTCCTCTTTGGTCATGTCTGCTCTCAAGGCATAATTGGTTTTCTTCTGATCACCAATAGAACCAACGGTTTCCTTACTTAAATTTTTCCCACAGGCAGAACCCGCACCGTGTGCCGGATATACAATCACATCGTCTGCTAGTGTCATGATTTTAGTGCGTAAACTATCAAATAAGAATCCTGCCAAATCACGTTCGGTGATGCTTCCTGTTTTTTGGGCCAAATCGGGTCTACCAACATCTCCTAAAAACAAAGTATCTCCGCTAAACAACGCATGGTCTTTACCATTTTCATCTCTGAGCACATACGAGGTACTTTCCATGGTGTGTCCAGGTGTGTGCATCGCTATAAGGGTAATAGCACCAATTTTAAACTCCTCTTGATCTCTTGCAATGTGTGCATCATAACTGGTTTCTGCATTGGGTCCAAAAACAATGGTTGCTCCAGTTGTATTTGCTAAGGTCACATGGCCACTCACAAAATCTGCATGAAAATGCGTTTCAAATATATAGGTGATTTTTGCATTGTCTTTTGCAGCTCTTTCCAGATAAGGGGTTACCTCTCTTAGTGGATCTATAATGGCTGCTTCTCCATTACTTTCTATATAATAGGCTCCTTGTGCTAAACATCCTGTATAAATTTGCTCAACTCTCATAAATTTTTCAATCTCTTTTATTTGTAAGTATGGTGAATGTATTCTGCATACTTTTTTTGATGTTCTCGATCTCCTGTTTTATAAAATTTTACAGCGGTGTAAATATTCATAAAAAAGTGATTGATATCAATACTATTTAATATTCCTGCTTTAAATAAGCTATCTCTAACTGGGCCTTTCACTCCTGCAAGGTAAAAGATAACTCCCTTTTTCTTATAATAATTAATTCGATCTAATAACATATCTGCTCCTGTACTGTCTACCCGATTGATGCTCTCTGCATCAATTACAATAAGCTTCAATGCCTCCCCTTTTTTAGCTGCCAAAAGATCTACATTGTCTCTAAAATAACTTGCATTGGCAAAAAATAACTGGGCATCAAAACGAATGACTAATACATCATCCTCAATAACCACATTTTTAAAACGCTCACTATTCTTGTAAAAATCTGAATCTGGAACTGCGCCTAGTACGGCAATATAAGGTTTAGAGGTTCTAAAAATCAACACAATTATTGACAATCCAACACCGGCTAAAATACCATATTCAATTCCTAAGAATAAGGTTGATAAAAAGGTCGTAAAGAGCAACCAAAAATCTAAGTTATTCGATTTCCATAGTGCTACTGAATCTTTCACATTCACTAGTCCGAATACAGAGACAATAATAATTGCCGCTAAAACGGCCTTTGGCAAATAATAAAAAACAGGGGTTAAAAAAAGTAGTGTTACAAGTATCATGGCCACAGAAACCAATGCTGCCATGCCTGTAGTAGCTCCAGATTCTTGGTTAATTGCTGAACGAGAAAAACTAGAAGTAGATGGATATGCCTTGAAAAAAGACCCTACCATATTTCCAATTCCCAAGGCAATCAATTCTTGGTTGGGTCGAATTCTATACTCATCTTGTTTCGATTCTAATGATTTCCCAATAGAAATCGTTTCTAAAAACCCAACAAGTACTAGCGTAAGTGCGATGGGCATTAATTCTCTCAATTGACTGATGTCTATTTCTGGTACTCCAAAAGAAGGCAACCCCGAAGGAATTTCTTGAATAATAGCAACCCCTTCAAATGGACCTTTAAAGTATTTGACCACCAGAATACCTACTAATACAACAATAAGAGCATTCGGAATTTTTTTATTAATCTTTCTCAATAGCACAATCATCACAATGGCACAAAAACCTATAAGGGTTGTTGGTAAGTCTACCTCATTGTACTCCTTCCAAATTGATGCAAGTACCTCTTGAATTTGGTTACTTCTGGTGAAGTCTACCCCCAACAAATTTCTAAATTGATTGAAACCAATAATCAATGCTGCCGCAGAGGTAAACCCGGATATCACCGGTTTCGAGAGAAAATTGACAATAAAACCGAGTCGAAATACACCCATGAGTAGCTGTATTGCACCTACCATCAATGCCAATAAAATAGCAATTTCAATATAGCTATCTGTTCCTGTAAGCGCCAATGTTGATACTCCGGCTGCTACAATTAAAGAGTCCATTGCAACTGGCCCAATTGCAACCTGTCTTGACGATCCAAAAATTGCATACATCACTTGTGGAACTAATGCTGTGTATAAGCCATAAATTGGCGGTAAACCCGCAATCAAAGCATAGGCGATACCTTGCGGTATTAAAATAATTCCTACAGTGATACCGGCCACCAGATCGCCTCGAAATCGAGACCGTGTATAATTGGGCAACCAAGTGAGTATGGGAAGTATTTTATGAATATTCATCTTAAAATAATGCGCCTTGATTCAATCCTTTTTCTTTGCCTAAGTGATTGTAGGCAGCTTCTGTAACTTCTCTACCTCGCGGAGTTCTCATGATAAAACCTTCCTGTATTAAAAAAGGCTCATACACTTCTTCAATCGTTTCAGGATTCTCTCCAACAGCTGTTGCCAATGTAGAAATCCCTACAGGTCCACCTTTGAACTTATCTATGAGTGTATTTAATATTTTCGTATCCATTTCATCCAATCCATGTGCATCTACTCGCAAGGCTTGCAATGCATATTGCGCAATTTCAATGGTAATACTACCATTTCCTTTGATCTGTGCGAAGTCACGCACTCTGCGTAATAGCGCATTTGCAATCCTCGGCGTACCTCTACTTCTACCTGCTATTTCAATAGCAGCTTCCATAGAAATTGGCACCTTCAAAATCTGTGCACTTCGCTGTATAATGGTGGTGAGTAATTCTTTTTTATAATAATTCAATCGACTACTAATCCCAAAACGAGCACGCATTGGAGAGGTCAACAACCCAGAACGTGTTGTTGCTCCAATCAAAGTAAAAGGTTCTAGATTGATTTGTACTGTTCGGGCATTAGGGCCAGACTCAATCATTATGTCAATCTTGTAATCTTCCATTGCAGAATATAGATATTCCTCCACGATGGGACTCAAACGGTGGATTTCGTCAATAAACAACACATCTCGCTCATCGAGGTTTGTTAGTAAACCTGCAAGGTCTCCTGGTTTGTCTAAAACAGGGCCTGAGGTCACTTTAATTCCAACTTGCAACTCATTGGCTAATATATGTGCCAAAGTGGTCTTTCCAAGTCCTGGTGGTCCATGAAACAAGGTGTGATCCAAAGCCTCTTCACGCTGGTTTGCAGCCTGAACAAATATTTTCAGATTTTCAATGGCTTGGTCTTGACCTGTAAAGTCGTCAAATGCCAACGGACGTAATTTTTTCTCAACGTCCATGTCTTCATTCGACAAATTTGTGTTTTCAGGATTTAGATTGTCATTCATAGGTGCAAATATAATTGAAATTCGGAATTTGTGATAACATAATTTCAGGCAAAAACAAAGCTATGATTTGCTGTACTCTAAGATACAAAAAAAGCCTTCTCAAAATTAAGAAGGCTTTTTTAGTGTAATTTTAGATGTTAAGATGGATCTTCACCATCTTTTAAAGGCGTTGTTTGTAGAACAAAATCTTCGCCATGTATGTATTCTCCATTATCATCTACCTTACTGTAATCATAAGCCCAACGGTGCACTTCAGGAATTTTTCCAGGCCAGTTTCCGTGAATATGTTCTACAGGAGTTGTCCATTCTAAAGTATTAGATTTCCAAGGGTTCATTGAAGCTACTTGGCCTCTGTAAATGGAAATAAAGAAGTTACCTAAGAAAATCAACTGAGAAATACCCCCTAACAAGGCAAACATTGTAATCACCACATTCACATCCGCTACGTCATCAAACATTGGAAAGTTTGTATAGGTGTAATACCTTCTTGGTAAGCCCGCCAACCCGATAAAGTGCATAGGGAAAAATACGCCATATGCAGCAACCATGGTCAACCAAAAGTGCCAATATCCAAGTGTCTTGTTCATCATTCTACCATACATTTTAGGGAACCAGTGATAAATACCAGCATACATTCCTAAGATTGCAGATACACCCATTACTAAGTGGAAATGTGCCACAACAAAGTAAGTATCATGAACATTGATATCCAAAGCAGAATCTCCTAGTACTAAACCAGTTAATCCACCTGTTACGAATGTAGAAACCAATCCAATTGAAAACAACATTGCCGGATTCAGTTGAAGATTACCCTTCCATAAAGTAGTGATATAATTAAATGCCTTTACCGCAGATGGTATTGCAATTAATAGTGTTGTAAATGTAAATACAGAACCTAAGAAAGGATTCATCCCCGAGATAAACATGTGGTGACCCCATACAATCGTCGATAAAAATGCGATGGCCATGATCGATCCAATCATTGCTCGGTATCCAAAAATAGGTTTACGAGCGTTCGTTGCAATTACTTCGGAAGTAATTCCTAAAGCAGGTAATAATACAATATAAACTTCAGGGTGTCCTAAGAACCAGAATAAATGCTCAAACAATACCGGTGAACCTCCTTGATAATGTAAAACCTCACCTTGGATAAAAATATCAGATAAATAGAACGAAGTCCCAAAACTTCTATCAAAAATTAATAACAAAGCTGCAGATAACAATACCGGAAACGAAATCACACCAATAATCGCTGTGATAAAGAATGCCCACATGGTTAATGGCATTCTTGTCATGTTCATTCCTTTAGTTCTCAAGTTAAAAATAGTCACGATATAGTTCAAGGATCCAATCAAAGACGACGCTACAAATATTGCCATAGAAACCAACCATAAAGTCATTCCCAGTCCAGAACCAGGAATTGCTTGAGGCAATGCACTTAGTGGTGGGTAGATAGTCCATCCAGCTGAGGCAGGACCTGCTTCAACGAATAATGAAATTACCATGATTACACTAGATAGGAAAAACAACCAGTACGACACCATATTCAAAAAACCTGAAGCCATATCTCTAGCTCCGATTTGTAATGGAATCAATAAGTTCGAAAAGGTTCCGCTCAATCCAGCAGTTAATACAAAGAATACCATGATGGTTCCATGAATGGTTACCAATGCTAAATACATATCTGGATCCATTACACCGCCATTCTGGTGGTTTCCTAAGAATGCTTCAATTATTGTAAAGGATTTCTCTGGCCAAGCTATTTGCAAACGAAATAACATTGACATAAATACTCCAATAATTCCCATAAAAATACCAGTTACTAAAAACTGCTTAGAAATCATTTTGTGATCTTGACTAAAAATATATTTAGTTACAAAAGTTTCTTTATGATGATGATCTGACATATTCTATTTTTTATTGTGTCTTTAAAATATCTTATTTACTAGCGAGTTGTTGTCCCAATGTAGGTTGCTCAGCATACCATGTATTGAACTCATCTTCTTCTACAACAACAATTTTCATTTGCATACCGTAATGCGATGCCCCACAAATTTTGTTACACAATAAAATGTAATCAAACTCATAAGGGTCTTCTCCTTTTTCTTTACGAATTTTATTGATAACAGCTTGCTTGGCAACAACCTCTGATTGTTGTCTCATTTCTTCGGTAGTATATTTTGGTGTAAAACCAAACTCTGTAACCATCCCTGGCACACAATTCATCTGTGCTCTAAAGTGCGGCATATATGCAGAGTGCAAAACGTCTTGTGAACGGAATTTAAAAACCACCTTACGTCCTTTTGGCAAGTACATAATTGGAGTAATTGCATCCAACTGTTTGTCATCTGCAGCGTTCAAGTCGGTCATGTCAACACCCATGGTGTTGATTCCCTCAATATAATTCACATTGGCTCTACCCAATGTTTTATCGCTTCCTGCATACCGTGCGTCCCATCTAAACTGCTGAGAATACACCTCAATTACTAAAGGATCTTCTGCATCAGATAAATCCATAATGTTATTCCATTGCCACAACCTGTCTCTTATACACATCTGACGCTGCCGACGATCTACTCTGTG
>OLII01000914.1_pt1 | contig 10712 bp, 9 predicted proteins | sample 1609481 | NCBI WGS metagenome assembly OLII01 (sample SAMN05416859, study PRJEB24817) | seawater metagenome | isolation source: Sea water | place: Canada:Atlantic | collected 2013-11
TCAGCACGAACCCGGCCACATCGGCCACGCCCTGCTCGCCGATCACTTCGGCCCACGCCGGCATCACGCCGTGACGACCGCCCATGATGGTGGCCTTGATGGTCTCGGGCTCGCCGCCCCAGCGCCAGTCGTCGTCGGTCAGGTTGGGGAAGCCGTAGGAGCCCTTGGCGTCGGAGCCGTGGCATACCGAGCAGTTGGAGGCGAACAGGCGGCCACCCATCTTCAGGGCTTGCGGGTCCTTGGCCACTTCTTCAATTGGCATCGCTGCAAATTTGGCGAAGATCGGCCCGAACTTGGCATCGGAACGCGCCATTTCCTTTTCCCACTCGTGCACGCCGGTCCAGCCCGACTCGCCGTTGGCAAAGGCCACCTTGTTTTCGTTGTCCAGGTACTGGTAGCCCGGCAGCAGGCCTTTCCAGTTGCCCAGGCCCGGGTACAGCACCAGGTAGCCCAGGGCGAACACGATGGTGCCCACGAACAGCATGAACCACCACTTGGGCAGCGGGTTGTCGTATTCCTCGATGCCGTCGTAGGCGTGGCCCACGGTTTCTTCGGTGGTTTCGCTGCGCTGGCCCTTGCGGGTGGACAGCAGCAGCCAGGTCAGGGCAAAGATGGTACCCAGACTCAGAACGGTGACGTACAGACTCCAGAAGGTAGTCATTCTTTGTTACTCCTAGAAGCGCTCGCTTGCGCTTGCTCGACGTGCTTGCTGGCTTCGGGATCATCCGCGAAGGGCAGCATGGTCGCTTCGTCGAACTCGGACTTGCGCCGAGAACTGAATACCCACAACGCCAGGCCGATGAAGGCCACCATCACCACGACGGTGCCCAGGCCACGAATCATCCCGATATCCATCAAGGTCACCGTTTGCTTTTGATGATGGTGCCCAGCCCTTGCAGGTAGGCAACCAGAGCGTCCATTTCAGTCTTGCCCTTGACCGCGTCGCGGGCACCGGCGATGTCCTCGTCGGTGTAGGGCGTGCCGAGGGTACGCAACACTTCCATTTTCCTGGCGGTCAGCTTGCCGTCGAGGGTGTTCTCCACCAGCCACGGGTAGGCCGGCATCTTCGACTCCGGCACCACGTTGCGCGGGTTGTACAGGTGCGCGCGGTGCCAGTCGTCGGAGTAGCGGCCGCCGACGCGGGCCAGGTCAGGCCCGGTACGCTTGGAACCCCACAGGAACGGGTGGTCCCACACGCTTTCACCGGCTACCGAGTAGTGGCCGTAGCGTTCGGTTTCGGCGCGGAACGGACGGATCATCTGCGAGTGGCACTGTACGCAGCCTTCACGGATGTAGATGTCGCGGCCTTCCAGCTGCAGCGCGGTGTAGGGCTTCATGCCTTCGACCGGCTTGTTGGTGACGTCCTGGAAGAACAGCGGGACGATCTGGGTCAGGCCGCCGATGCTGACGGCAAACACCATCAACAGCACCAGCAGGAAGACGTTCTTCTCGATTACTTCGTGTTTCATCAGGTTCTCCTCAGGCCAGCTGCGCAGTGGCGTTGGCGGTCTCGCCCGCTGGGGCACGCACGGTGCGCCAGGTGTTCCAGGCCATCAGGAACATGCCGGTGAGGAAGATCGCACCGCCCACGAACCGCACGATGAAGCCAGGGTGGCTGGCCACCAGGGTTTCGACGAAGGAGTAGGTCAGGGTGCCGTCGGCGTTGACTGCACGCCACATCAGGCCCTGGGCGATGCCGTTGACCCACATCGAGGCGATGTACAGCACGGTGCCGATGGTCGCCAGCCAGAAGTGCGCGTTGATCAGGCCCAGGCTGTACATCTGCTCGCGGCCGAACACTTTCGGGATCATGTGGTACAGCGCGCCGATCGAGATCATCGCTACCCAGCCAAGGGCGCCGGCGTGTACGTGGCCGATGGTCCAGTCGGTGTAGTGCGACAGGGCGTTGACGGTCTTGATCGCCATCATCGGGCCTTCGAAGGTCGACATGCCGTAGAACGCCAGCGACAGCACCAGGAAGCGCAGGATCGGGTCGCTGCGCAGCTTATGCCAGGCGCCCGAGAGGGTCATCATGCCGTTGATCATGCCGCCCCAGCTCGGGGCCAGCAGGATGATCGACATCGCCATGCCCAGCGACTGCGCCCAGTCGGGCAGGGCGGTGTAGTGCAGGTGGTGCGGGCCGGCCCAGATGTACAGGGTGATCAGGGCCCAGAAGTGCACGATCGACAGGCGATACGAGTACACCGGGCGCTCGGCCTGCTTGGGCACGAAGTAGTACATCATGCCCAGGAAGCCTGCGGTCAGGAAGAAGCCTACGGCGTTGTGGCCGTACCACCATTGCACCATCGCGTCGGTGGCGCCGCCGTACAGCGAGTACGACTTGGTCAGGCTGACCGGGATTTCCAGGTTGTTGACGATATGCAGGATCGCCACGGTGATGATGAACGCACCGAAGAACCAGTTGCCCACGTAGATGTGCTTGGTGGTGCGCTTCATCAGGGTGCCGAAGAACACCACGGCGTAGGCCACCCAGACGATGGTGATCAGGATGTCGATCGGCCATTCCAGTTCGGCGTATTCCTTGGAGCTGGTATAACCCAGCGGCAGGCTGACGGCCGCGAGCACGATCACCAGTTGCCAGCCCCAGAAGGTAAAGGCGGCAAGGCGTGGCGAGAACAGCACGGTCTGGCAGGTACGCTGTACCGAGTAGTAGGAGGCGGCGAACAGTGCACAGCCCCCGAAGGCGAAGATCACCGCGTTGGTGTGCAAGGGGCGCAGGCGCCCGAAGCTGGTCCACGGGAGGTCGAAGTTGAGTGAAGGCCAGACGAGCTGCGCGGCGAGAAAAACGCCGAGCCCCATCCCGACGATTCCCCACACCACCGTCATAATGGCGAATTGGCGGACCACCTGGTAGTTGTAGGCGGTACTGCTGGTTGTGTTCATGTATGGGTTCCCATCCACGGTTATAGGCAGGCTAAACAGCGAGGCAAGCATGAGTAATGGGCAAGTGGCCGGTATTGACGGGGATCAATGGGCGCAGTGGGTCGAACAACGCGGCTGGTTGTACGATGCCCCGCAAAATCAGGCAGATGCGTCGCCCCTGGGGTGCCTGATCCTGGCCCACGGCGCGGGCGCACCCATGGACAGCGCGTTCATGACCGACATGGCGCAGAGGCTTGCCGCGCAAGGGCTGGCGGTACTGCGCTTCGAGTTTCCCTACATGGCCCAGCGCCGGCTCGATGGTGGCAGAAGGCCGCCAAACCCCCAGGCCCGCCTGCTCGACTGCTGGCGCGAAGTGGTGGCCCAGGTGCGACCATTGGTCGCTGGGCCACTGGTGATCGGCGGCAAGTCCATGGGCGGGCGCATGGCCAGCCTGGTGGCGGACGAACTGGGGGTGGATGCGCTGGTGTGCCTGGGGTACCCGTTCTATGCCGCGGGCAAGCCCGAGAAGCCGCGGGTGGCGCACCTGGCCGAACTGAAGACGCCAACCCTGATCGTGCAGGGCGAGCGTGATGCGCTGGGCAATCGCGAGACGGTGGAGGGGTATGCACTGTCGTCAGCCATCGAGCTGTGCTGGCTGGTGGCAGGGGATCATGACTTGAAGCCGCTGAAGGCCTCGGGGTTCAGCCATGCGCACCACCTGGGGGCGGCGGCGGACAGCATCGTGGCGTTTTTACGCTGATGGCCGCTTCGCCGGCAAGGCCGGCTCCTGCAACGACCGCAGTCCCCTGCAGGAGCCGGCCTTGCCGGCGAAGCCTTTGAATCAGTCGCGGTATTCGCACAGGTAGGCGGTATCGACCTTCACCTGCAGCTGGAACTTGCTGTCGGCCGGCACATTGAACTGGCTGCCGGCGGTAAAGGTTTCCCAGTTGTCGCTGCCCGGCAGCTTGACGATCAGGGCGCCGGACACCACGTGCATGATCTCGCGCTTGGCCGTACCGAACTCGTACTCGCCCGGGGCCATCACGCCGACAGTGGCCGGGCCTTCGGCGCTGGTGAAGGCGATCGACTTGACCGTGCCATCAAAGTACTCGTTGACCTTAAACATGGGCGACTCCTGAAAGGGGCAAAAAAGGGCTGGCCAGTATGCCCAAGCCTCCCGGTGGCGTCATCCGCTTTCAGGCGCCCTGGGCCGGCAGGCTCAGCGGCAGCAGGCGTGCGGTATTGCGCGCATCTTCCAGGGCGCGGTGCTGCTGCCCGACAAACTGCAGCCCGGCCAGGGCCAGCGCGCCCTTGAGCCCGGGCGGGCGTTTCAGGTGGCGGGCCTTGGCGAAGCGCTGCTTGAGGTTGAGGTGGCAGGTGTCGGCCAGCAGGCTGTGCACCTGGTGCACTTGCCATTCCTGCAGCAGCTGGCGGCGATCGTAGTCGCCCCAGCTGACCCAGCCCTGCAGGTGCGCCTGCTGATGCTGCAGCCAGTGCTCGAAGGCTTTCCACACCTCTGCAAACACCGCGGCCGAGTCGATATCGGCCTGGCTGATATGCGTCAGCTCCCGGCAAAAGGGCGTCAGCAGCGGGCGCCGCACGGGTTTGACGAAACGCTGGAAGTGGTCCACCTCGCGGCCTTCGCGGTTGACCAGGCTGGCGCCGATCTCGATGATTTCCATGTCTTCGATCGGCCAGCCACCCTCGTCGGTGGTAGCTTCCAGGTCGATCACCAACCAGTGGCCCATGGCAGGCTCCTTGACAGATACTCGCCTGAGCGTAGCCAATCTGTGGCCTGTGCGGTATCCCGTGGCCATTTGCCTGATGGTTCTGCCAGTTGTGCAAGCGTAGGAAAACGCCTAGTTTAGGCGCGAACCCGTAAAGAGTGTGTTGCCTTGAGTTCAGCGTCACTGCCACAGGTCGTGCTCTCCCTGTCGATGCTCGCGGTGGCGTGGCTGACCACACCGGCGTGTGCCCAAGAGCAGATCAGGATCGGCGCAGCGCACTTTCCCCCGTACACCGTCAATCCCGAACGCGATACCGGCAGCGGCCTGCTGGCGCAGTTGATCCAGGCCTTGAACGCGCTTCAGGACACCTACCATTTCACGCTGGTGCCCACCTCCATACCGCGACGCTTTCGCGACTTCAACGAGGGTCGCATCGACATGGCGATCTTCGAAAACCCTGACTGGGGCTGGAAAGGCATCGACTTCGTCAAGGTCGATCTCGGCCTCGAAGATGCCGAAGTCTTCGTCACGCACAATATCGAAGGCCGCGGCCAGGGTTACTTCGACAGCCTGCAGGGCAAGCGCCTGGCGTTGTACAGCGGCTATCACTACGCCTTCGCCGGTTTCAATGCCGACGCCAGGTACCTGCAGCAAACATTCGGCGCCACCCTGACCTATTCCCACGACAGCAACCTGATGATGGTGCAGCGCGACCGCGCCGACGTGGCCTTGGTGACCCGTTCGTACCTGTACGACTTTCTGGCGCGCCACGAGGATTACCGAGGCCAGTTCCTGGCCTCCGAGCGTACCGACCAGACCTATCACCATTACGCACTGCTGCGTCCCCAGGCACCGATCAGTGGCGAGGCCTTTGCCCGTCTGTTGCAGCAACTGCACGAGAACGGTCAGTTGCAGGACATCTTCGGGCCTTACCAGATCGGTGTCAGCGCGGCCCATTCGCCCTAAATTCGCCTACGGTTTTCACGTCAACAGCAGTGAGATTGTCTCTTCCACTTCGTGAGCCCAAGACCATGCCTTCCGATACCGCAACCTGCGCGTTGTCCCTGCCGCGCTGGCGCAGCCTCAGCGCCGATGAAACCGACTGCCACCTGAGCCTGGTGCTCGAAGACACGCCATTGGTGCGCCTGCGTCTGGAGCGCGGTGATGACCTTAACGTGCACCTGCAATACACCTGCCCCGAGCGCCCACAGCAGGCGTTGTGGGCCGCGTGCTACTGGCTGTTTTCCCGCGATCCGGGGTGTCAGCGCCTGTGCTGGCATCTGGCGCAGGTGCCCGAGGCGGCACTGGCCAGCGGCCTGCTGGTGGCCGACGAACAGGCGGGGCGCTACCGCTGCGAGCGCACGCTGTTCTGGCAGTTGCCGCAACCGTGGCTGGGCGAATCGCTGTCGGGCGTGTACCCGCAGCAGATGCAGATCAGTGCCGGCAAGCGTCATCCGCGCCGTGCGCCCAAGCCGCGGGGGGAAGTGTATCGGCGCTTCGATGCGCGGCTGGGGGCCTGGATCTCGTTGCGGACCCTGGAAATCGACCACGACCTGGAACGCTTCAACCGTTGGCAGAACAACCCGCGGGTGCTGAGCTTCTGGCAGGAGGGCGGCAGCCTCGAACAGCACCGCGACTACCTGAGCAAGCTTGAGGCCGACCCGCACACACTGACCCTGATCGGCTGCTTCGACGACCAGCCGTTTGCCTACTTCGAAGCCTACTGGGCCAAGGAGGACCGGATTGCACCGTTCTATGCGGCCGACGACTACGACCGTGGCATTCACATGCTGGTAGGGGAGCAGACGCACCGCGGGCCGCACAAGGTGGCCAGCTGGCTGTCGGCGCTGGTGCACTACCTGTTCCTGGACGACCCGCGTACCCAGCGCGTGGTGGCCGAGCCTCGGGCCGACAATGCCAAGATGATCGGCTACATGCATGACCAGTGCTTTCACTGCGAGAAGGAATTCGACTTCCCGCACAAGCGTGCGGCGCTGATGATCCTGGGGCGCGAGCGCTTCTTCGAGCGCTGCAGGCTGGTATAGGCCGGCACCCGATCCTGTAGGCGCCGGCGTTGCCGGCGAACCAGCACAAGGCGCTCGTGCTGCCGGACACCCGGCATCTGGCCTGGAGGGTCGCCGGCAACGCCGGCTCCTACAGGGCAGCAGCGGCGCAGGGTGGCCCCTTCAGGCCACCTCACCCCGCGCCAGCGACACCTTGCGGCAATGCACCAGCGCATCGCGAATCATGAAGTTCACCAGGGTCGGCGACACGCCCAGCTCCTTGGCGATGTCCTTCTGCGGCACGCCATGCAGGCGGTACATCTCGAACGCATAGCGGGTGCGCTGCGGCAGCTCGCTCAGCGCATCGGCAATGTGCTCAAGCGTCGCGAAATTGATGTGCGTGGCTTCGGGCGAGGCACCATGGATGACCACATTCAGACCTTCCTCTTCGCTGCCGGAATACTTCAGCTCCATCGCCTGCTTGCGGTAATGGTCGATGGCCAGGTTGCGCACGATCTGGAACAGGTAGCTCAACTGCGCCTTGAACGACGAGGTGATCTGCGGGGCTGCACTGAGCCGGAAGAAAGCGTCCTGCACGACATCCTCGGCGCGGGAGCGACACCCGGTGATCCGGGCGGCAATTTTCACCAGAATGCTGCGATTGTCGACGAACGCTTGGAGTAACGGTGAATCGCACTTACTTGTGGACAGTTGTTCCGCCATGGAAATTTCACCTTGTTCTCGAAGAGGGAAGCGAAGCACTCCGCGAGGAGATGCTTCCTACGACGTGCGACAAGCTATTCTTAATGATAATTATTGTCAAATGCGAAAAGTAATACTTCAAGCTGTTTTTTGGTTCTAAGCACCACGCCGTGATCCGCTTCGAAAATCACCTGTCGCCGCGCCACAGTGGCGCCTAATTATTTCACCCGTTCATCCGTTCCCCTGTGTACATCCTCGGCCCCTGAAGGGCGTGTGCCGGTGCCCGAACACCCGGCTCCCTGCGCCCCGCGATGCCGATTTTCACGTACAGACACTGGCAGGAACTTTCCATGACGGACGCCTTCGAACTCCCGGTTACGCTGGTCCAGGCCCTCACCCAGCGTGCTGCGCTGACCCCTGAGCGGGTGGCCTTGCGCTTTCTCGCCGAAGACGCCCGCGACCAGGCCGTGCTCAGCTACCGTGACCTGCACCTGCGTGCATGCAGCATCGCCGCCGCATTGCAGGCGCGTGCGGTGCCGGGCGACCGCGCGATCCTGCTGTTCCCCAGTGGCCCGGACTACGTCGCCGCGTTCTTCGGCTGCCTGTATGCCGGGGTGATCGCCGTGCCGGCCTATCCGCCGGAATCCTCGCGCACCCACCACCAGGCCCGTCTGCTGTCGATCATCGAGGACGCCCAGCCGCGCCTGCTGCTGACCGTCGACAACCTGCACAACAGCCTGCTGGCCCTGGATGCACTCAAGGGCGAGGATGCGCCGCAGCTGCTCAGCGTCGATCACCTCGACGCCGGCCTGGGCGAGCAGTGGCAGGCCCCGTCGCTCAAGCCGGACGACATCGCCTTTCTGCAGTACACCTCCGGCTCCACCGCGCTGCCCAAGGGCGTGCAGGTCAGCCACGGCAACCTGGTGGCCAACGAAGTGCTGATCCGCCACGGCTTCGGCATCGACGTGAACCCCGACGACGTGATCGTCAGCTGGCTGCCGCTGTACCACGACATGGGCCTGATCGGCGGCCTGCTGCAACCGATCTTCAGCGGCGTGCCCTGCGTGCTGATGGCCCCGGCCTACTTCCTGGCGCGGCCGCAGCGCTGGCTGCAGGCGATCAGCGATTACCGCGGCACCATCAGCGGCGGGCCGGACTTCGCCTACCGCCTGTGCAACGAGCGCGTCAGCAGTGCGGCGCTGGCCAGCCTCGACCTGAGCTGCTGGCGCGTGGCCTATTCGGGCTCCGAGCCGATCCGCCAGGACAGCCTCGACAGCTTTGCCGACAAATTCGCCGCGTGCGGTTTCGTGCCCTCGAGTTTCTTCGCCAGCTACGGCCTGGCCGAAGCCACCCTGTTCGTCAGTGGCAGCGTGCGCGGCGGCGGTATTCCCGCGCTGGCGCTGGACAGCGCGGCACTGGCGCACAACCGCGCCGAGGCAGGCGAGGGCAGCGTGCAGATGAGCTGCGGCTTCAGCCAGCCGCTGCACGCGGTGCAGGTCGTCGAACCGCACACCCTGGCTGTGCTGGGCGACAACCAGGTGGGCGAGATCTGGGCCGCCGGCCCGAGCATCGCCCACGGTTACTGGCGCAACCCCGAGGCCAGCGCAAAGACCTTCGTCGAGCACGGCGGGCGCACCTGGCTGCGCACCGGCGACCTGGGCTTCATGCGTGACGGCGAACTGTTCGTCACCGGGCGCCTGAAGGACATGCTCATCGTGCGCGGGCACAACCTCTACCCGCAGGACCTGGAAAAGACCCTGGAGCGCGAAGTCGACGTGCTGCGCAAGGGCCGCGTGGCGGTGTTCGCCGTCGACGACCAGGGCGAGGAGGGTATCGGCATCGCGGTGGAGATCAGCCGCAACGTGCAGAAGGTCATCGAGCCGGCGAACCTGATCCGCACCCTGCGTCAGGTCATCGCCGATGCCTGCCAGCAGGCACCGGCGGTGGTACTGCTGCTCAACCCCGGTGCGTTGCCCAAGACCTCCAGCGGCAAGTTGCAGCGTTCGGCCTGCCGCCTGCGCCTGCACGATGGCAGCCTGGACTGCTACGCCCGCTTCCCGGAGGCTCAGGCGCCTGCCGCACGCCACGCGGCGCCGAGCGGCGACGGGTTGCAGGCGCTGATCGCGCGGCTGTGGTGCGAGCAACTGAACGTGGCCGAGGTGGGCGACGACGATCACTTCTTCCTGCTCGGCGGCAACTCCATCGCCGCCACCCAGCTCACGGCGCGCCTGCGTGACGAGCTGGGGCTGGAACTGAGCCTGAGCCTGCTGTTCGAAGCGCCGACCCTGGCAGGCTTCACTGCCCAGGTGGCCCGCCTGCACATCGACGGCGGGGTGGCCCAGGGCGTCATCGCGCAATTGCCCCGCGAACAGGCGCTGCCGCAATCGCTGGCTCAGGCCCGGCTGTGGCTGCTGTGGCAACTGGAGCCTGGCAGTGCGGCCTACAACATCCCGGGTGGCCTGCGCCTGCGCGGCGAACTGGACGAGGCCGCGCTGCGCAGCAGCTTCCAGGCGCTGGTGGCCCGCCATGAAGCGCTGCGCACGGTGTTTGCCGACCACCACGGGCAACCGGTGCAGCGCGTGCTGGCGAACCTGGCGTTGCAGGTGCACAGCCTGGACCTGGGGCACGAAACCCCGGCCCGCGTTCAGCAGTTGCGCGAAGACGAGGCGCGCCAACCCTTCGACCTGGAGCGCGGGCCGCTGCTGCGGGTCACCCTGGTACGCCAGGACAACGAAACCCATCAGCTGTGGGTGACCCTGCACCACATCATCGCCGACGGTTGGTCGATGAACATTCTGCTGGACGAATTCGCGCGCCTGTATGCCGCCGCCTGCCAGGGCCAGCAGGCGCGACTGAATACGTTGCCGGTGCATTACGCCGACTATGCCAGCTGGCAGCGCCAGTGGCTGGCCCAGGGGGAAAGTACCCGCCAGCTCGCCTACTGGAAGGCCTTGCTCGGCGATGCGCAGCCGGTGCTCGACCTGCCCACCGATCACCCGCGCTCGGTGCAGCAGCGCAACAGCGCCACGCGCCTGAGCCTGCGTCTTGAGCCGGCGCTGGGCACTGCACTGCGCCAGGTGGCCCAGGCCCACGATGCCAGCCTGTTCATGCTGTTGCTGGCGGCCTGGCAAACCCTTCTGCACCGCTACAGCGGCCAGCGCGACATCCGTGTCGGCGTGCCCAATGCCAACCGCCCGCGCCTGGAAACCCAGGGCCTGGTCGGCTTCTTCATCAACCCCCAGGTGCTGCGTGCCGAGCTTGACCCGCGCCAGCCCTTCAGTGCCTTGCTGGCCCAGGTGCGCCAGCGCACCCTTGAAGCCCAGGCCAACCAGGACCTGCCGTTCGAGCAGTTGGTCGAAGCCTTCCCCGAGGCCCGCGAGCAGGGCCTGTTTCAGGT
>OLII01000915.1_pt1 | contig 10704 bp, 20 predicted proteins | sample 1609481 | NCBI WGS metagenome assembly OLII01 (sample SAMN05416859, study PRJEB24817) | seawater metagenome | isolation source: Sea water | place: Canada:Atlantic | collected 2013-11
CGAGATCTAGTACGGTCTCGTGGGCTCGGAGATGTGTATAAGAGACAGTCTTAAAGGTGTTCCAGTGCCGTCATTAGCGGAAGAGCCTATATTTATTGATTGTTTAGCCATTTTTTATTTTAATTTTTTACATTATTGTATCATCAGCAGAAAATATAATACTATCAGCTGTTATTTCTGTATTGTCTGCTCGTAGGTTAAAAACCTCTTCCACCAGGTTGCGTACATTACGCCAATATGTTACAAATATCTTATTACCTAATAAACTCATTGCTTAGTATATAAGTATTATATCATCTGCAGTTGTGCCAAAGTCAAAAACTCTGTCTACTTGTATTGGTAGAAATGATCCAGCTGCTATGTTTTGAAACAATACAGCTCTATATATTTCGTAACTTTCGCCACTTGCCATTATGTTAGCGGCAACATTTGCAATATCAACTAATGTTATATCTCCACCGTCTGCAACAGAAGCTACAGAAGCAACTGTGTTATCTGTAGTATTTACCACTAAATCTCTTGGAGCCACGTGAGTTCCACTTTTGTTAGCTTTATTAACAAACGTTTTTGATGAATCACTAAGTTTATTAGTTACAGTTGATGTCGCTGTTCCAGTTACAACAGGAGCGGATTGACCTGATAGTAAAACACAAAGATCTCCTTGTGTTCCAACATATACGCCAGCTCTGTTTTGACCTGAAAAAAGAGTATTTTGATTAATGTTAAATTTATCACTTAAGTTTAAATAATTTATTGCCCCACTTCCTTTAGTGCTAGCATCTTTTACAACTATAGCTCTATTGACTGTTTCTACACCGTTTTTTTCTCTGCTTTCATTACTCGGTTTAAAAGGATCGTTTATAATATCTCCGTATGCCATTTTGTTTTATTTTATCTAGTTTTATCTTTGTTAATTAGTTCTATTGCTTTTTTCATTACTTTGTCAGTGTAAGTTTTACCCTGCATAATTACGTTACGTTGTTTGCTTGTAGGTAAATCTTCTTGACCTAGTAATATTCTGTATATTTTGTTTATTAAAAGCTTACACTTAACCGAGGTTTTGTATAAGCTGTATTTTTGTGTTGTATTATTTCTGTGTCTCCACACTGTTATCCAACCTTCTCTTACAAGTCTTTGCCATCTTCTTTTATCCCAAGAGTATGTATAAGTACCGTTTAAAAAGTCTTGACGTGTGAATAAATCCATACAGTCAAAATAAATTAAAAGCTCTAGATCAGCATCGTTTAGGTTGTTATTTTTACAAGCCCATTTTCTAACTATACGATAGTGTTTAAATAAGCCAATGTCTTTTACATCTTTGGCTTCCAGCTTTCTCATAGAACTATAACGACATCTTGCTGCTTTATTACTAATAAAACTTCTTCATCTATCTCTATGTTAAAGCCCGCGTTCTTGTCATAATATATAGTATCACCTGCTTTAACTCCTTTTACCAAGTCTCCGGCAGATTTAATAATACCTTTGCGGTATCTTATGTCTTCTTTAATTTTATCAGTTAAAAGCAGCCCACCTTTTGTTTTAGTAGGCTTTTCTTTAACTTCTTCTATTACTAAAAATATACCTATAGCTCTCATTACTCTCTCATATTATTAATTACACAATCAGTTGAGAGTATTGTTGTTGCTACAGATACTGCGTTTTTTAATGCAGTTTTAGTAACTAACACTGGATCTATAATACCAGCTTTTATCATACTTACTTGTTTACCAGTTACAACATCTATGCCCCAGCCTTTTTTATTAGCTTGTGTAGTAGTGTCTAAACCCGCGTTATTAAGTATTACTTTATAAGGCGACTTAATTGCCTCTATAAATATTTTTTCACCTTCAGTTTTGCCACTAAGCTTTTGTGCGGCATTAAGTAAAGCTATACCACCGCCAGGCACTATACCTTCTTTAACCGCAGCTTTAGTAGCGTGAATCGCATCATCAACACGATCTTTCTTTTCCTTAAGCTCTACATCAGAATTAGCACCTACAGTTATAACCGCTACGTTGCCTGATAATACGCCTAAGCGCTCTTGTAGTTTTTCGGTTTTTAAACTAGGTGTATCGCTATTAAGTTGATCTTCTATAGCTTTAATTCTTTCTTTTGCAGCATCTGGTATGCTTGTGACTTTTAAAACTGTAGACTTATTGTCTGATACAGCTTTTTCACACTCACCTAACATATCAGGTGTTATAAGATCTATATCGTCTCCGTACTCTTCGTTGATATGAGTAGCACCAGTTACTGCAGCAATATCATCTAAAAAGTCTTTTTTCCAAAAATTAAATCCTGGAGGTGCAACTACATTAGCTTTTATATTGCCTTTAATTTTATTCATAACTAAAGCACTCATCGGTTGTTTTTCAAGCTCACCGATTATAAGTATGCTTCTGTTATTTTGTACAGCATGCTCTAATACTGTTTGTATTTTTCTTACTGTTGTTATTGGTGATGATACCAATAGTACTAGAGGTTTTTCTAGTGTTACATTTTGTTTAGTGACATCTGTTACAAAGTTTGGATTTGCAAACCCTTGGTTTATCTGAGAGCCAGATACAACCTCAACACTTGTTTCATCAGCGCCGTCTGAGTTCATGAAAACTGTACCGTTTTTACCTACTTTTTTAAACGCTTCACCTATAATAGATCCTAGCTCTGTATCGTTGTTAGAAGATATTGAAGCAACTTGATCAATCATATCGCCTTCAACTGGTATAGATACTTTGTCTAAGTATTTTACAGTTTGGCTATACGCTTTATTTATGTCATTTTTAATATCTCTTAGAGAACTTTTATAATCTTTAGCTTGTTCTAGTATTGAGTGAGCTAATACTGTAGCGGTGGTTGTACCATCACCTGCTTCGCTTACTGTTTTTCTAGCTGCTTCTTTTATCAGTGTTGCACCTATGTTTTCTACTGGATCGTGTAAGTTAACTGAATTAGCAACAGTTACACCATCTTTAGTTATCATAGGACGTCCCATGAAGTCTTCTAAGATTACACATTTACCGCTAGCTCCTAATGTAGAGCTAACGGCTTGTGTCAATTTAGTAATACCAGTAAAGACTTTATCTTGAGCATCGCTGCCAAAGTTTAAGTTCTTCACTATTTCTTGTGAGTTTTGCATTGAATTAAATTAGATTAAATTAAAATTACTACTTAAATGTTTTAACTACTTTTGGACCTTTTAAATAGTCGAGCTTTTTCGTGTAATGCTCAACTGAACTGTCAATTGCTTGTTCAGCGCCTTCAATAGTTTCTCGACGAGTAACGTCGATCCAAGTCTCTTTATTAGGGTCTTGGTACTCGGTTTGATAAAATCCATTAGGTAGCTGCACTATACGCCAACTGGCTTTGTTAGATACATGCTCCCATAATTGTTTGGTTTCATCGGAAATTTGTGGTTGACTACTCCACGATTGAGTCTGGTAAAAAAACGTCATTGGTTTTGGTTTTTAATTGTTATTATTTGGTTTGCTCTAACCCGAGCAGGGTTTATTTTTTATGTAGCTTCTGAACTTTAAAGTCAGCGGTTAAGCTAGCTCCTTTATGTTTTACAAACTTACCAGAGTGTTTCATTAGCTTTGGTGCTCCGCTACCGGACTTCATCCAGTGGTAGCCTTTTGGCGCTTTTACTTTCATTATTTTTTCTTTTTACGTTTCTTTAAAGCCTTAAAGTCAGCGCGTGTTATCTTGGTTCTAGGCGGCGCTATTCTTGCGAGTTTTTTTTGTTTTGCTGAGTATTTACTTAATGGCATATTTTAGTTTTTAAGAGAATGGTGTAGCAGGAGCTCCAGTACACAGCAATGTACCTTCAACATGCCATTTATCTGCAGCTATGTTTGTAACCGTTACTTTACTACCGGCTCTACCTGTTGTAGTACCATTAAATGTTATTTGATGAAATTCATCAGCAACTTGAGTTGCAAAAGAAGCATTGGCATCAGAAGTATCTGTATCTACAGTAAGTACAGATCCAATTAAGTCTTCGTTTGTAGAATCAGCGCATTGTATTCTTTTAGTACCAGCAGTATCATCTAATACTATAAAGTGAAAATATACTCCAGTTAAATCACCACCACCAGAATCTGGTAAAGTAAATGTAGCAGCCGCATCGGTGAATACAAAAGTTTCACCTGAGTCGTTAGCTGTTAACGATGTATCATCTGTAATAGCAGTAACAGGAGTTCTAAGTCCAAAAACTTTCGCGTTAACCGTTGAGCTATTACCAATTACAGTTGTATTAGCTCCTAGGCCTACAGTACCAGCACCTATTACTATTTCATTATCAGTGCCTGATGCTGATTTATCAGCGTCTCTACCTATAATAACATTATCGTCACCTGTGGTGTTAAGATCACCAGCATTATGTCCCATGAATACATTGTCATAACCTGTGCTAGTGTTTTGTCCAGCATTAGATCCTACTGCAGTGTTATTAGAGTTTGATGCAGATGAAGAGTTTTGAAATCTAAGAGCGTTATAACCTATAGACGTGTTATTGCCACCTACAGAGTTACCTGAAAGAGAGTTAGAACCAAGCACTGTGTTATTACCTGCTGTCGTAAGTGCATCACCAGCGTTGTAACCTATTAAAGTATTATCGGTTCCAGTTGTTACGTTTAAACCTGTTCTATACCCTACAGCCGTATTAGCGTTTGGTCCATTTTGATTACTTAAAGATTGATAGCCAACAGCTACATTGTTAGATCCTGCTGTTTGAGTTTTTAATGCTAAAACACCAACAGCTACGTTTTGACCACCGCCTACTGTAGCTTTACCAGCTTCGTGACCTATAAGAGTGTTATTAATACCTGTTGTAATTGCTGTTCCAGCATCAAAACCTATAGCTGTATTGTTGTCTCCAGATGTTAAAGAATCTAGCGCTGTAGTGCCTAAAGATACGTTTTCTTCACCCGTAGCTGTTGGTGCAGTTGTGTGTCCAACTAATAAGGAGTTGTCTTGTAGAACAAAGTTTATACCAGTTCCAGTAGTCCACTCTAATATATTGCCTGAAGATGGTACTTTTAATACTTGACCAGCTGTACCTGTAGCTGTTGGAAACTGGAAGTATGTACTACCAGATGTGTCACCAATTTTTAAACTACCTTGTATGTATGCATCTTTAAATGAATAAGCTGTAGATCCTAAGTCTACACCATTATCATCGCCTGGATGTATTGCAGTGACAGCAGCATTACCAATAACAACTACATTGTCTGCGTGGCCAACTGCTTCGTTACCAATTACTGTTTGATTTGCAGAGTTGTTTGCGGAAAAAGCCGTATTATATCCTAGTGAAGTATTTCCAGAACCAGTTGTTACAACATCACCTGATAAATTACCTATTAAAGTGTTCGAATGTCCTGTGGTAACTGCAGTACCTGCTTGATAACCTATAGCAACGTTATGCATATCAGTAGCTCCACTTGGGTCTTGCGAAAGTAAAGAGCTGTGACCAACAGCTACAGATTTACTACCATCTACGTTTGACCCTAAAGAGCCTTTACCTAAAGAAACATTTTCAGAACCTATTGTGTTTGATAATAAAGATCCAGCGCCTAAAGCTATATTGCCAACACCTGTTGTGTTTGAACTACCTGCTGCGTAACCTACAAAAGCGTTTTGTACACCTGTAGTAGTCGCATATCCTGCTTTATGACCAACAGCTACATTTCTAGAGTCTACAACATTAGAAGTAAATAATGCTTGATAACCTACGGCTACAGATTGATTACCTGTAATGTTTGTGTCAAATGCTTCTGTACCAATTGCAACGTTTTCTTCACCTGTGGTTGTAGCTACGCCTGCTAGCGCTCCAACAAAAGTATTATTACTAGCTGATGTTACAGCTGCTCCTGCTTGAGAACCTATATACGTACCTTTATCACCATAAGTAGCAACTTGACCAGCTTCAGCTCCAACAGCTGTATTTCCGTTAGGCACATCGCTGCCTACTTTATTTAATAATCTAAGTGCTTTATCACCTATAGCTGTATTGTATGTTCCTTCAGTATTACTTAATAAAGCATTATAACCAACCGCTGTAGTAGCAGTACCAATTGTAGTTGCTGCACCTGCGGAGTCTCCTATGTAAACACCTCTTACACTACCAGTTGTTGCAGCTGCAAGAGCATTGTAACCTATTGCAACTACGCTTTCTGAAGTTGTAACTGCTCCAGCAGCATCATGTCCAATAGCTATATTTTTATCACCAGTAGTAATAGCGTTAAGTGCTGTCGCACCTACTGCAATGTTATATTGAGCAGAGCTGTCAGTAGCCGTAGGATCATGTCCAATGTATAAAGAGCTATCAGCAACAAGAACGTCTGATAAGTCGTTTAAGCTTAATGTGTCCCAAACCGGGGTTACGCCATCGCCTTGCGACTGTAGGTATTGACCCGCTGTTCCAGGTGCGCCATCAAAGTTTATTTCACCAGTTACGTTTACGTCGACCATAGTTGTTACCCCTGTAACTCCAAGTGTTCCGCCAATTGTAGTGTTGCCTGTTATACCAGCAGTGCCGCTAGCTGTAATATTTGTAAAAGCACCTGTCGATGCTGAATTAGCTCCAATAGGTGTTCCGTCTATTGCACCGCCATTTACATCTATGTTCGCAAAAACTGTTGTTGGTGATATAGCCGTTGCCAAGAACGTCTGTAGATCGCTCATTGAAAACTGCTTTGTTGTACCGTCAGCTTCTCTACCTAACACAAACTCAGTTCCGTCGATGCTACTGTCAATTGTATATGTACTTATTCTTGCCATTATATGTTTTTATTTGCAATTATTTTTTCTAGTTCCTTTTCCATGACCACCTCTGTTTGCTTTTACGGACACAAACTTCTTTTTTGTGTGGTCATAGTCTTTGCCCTTAATGTTTTTACCTGATTTTTTAGCCTTACGGCGTTTTCTCTGGTTTTCTGCACGCATTTTCTCGCGACGTCTTGTATTAGCTGCGGCTAAATCGCGTTTTTTCTTCGCAGCCTTAGCTCTAGCTGATAGTTTTTGTGGCATAATGCGTCTTTTTGTTTATAATCCTATTAATCACATAGTAATAATAAGTTTTAAGGTATTATTTTTTACTTAATTTTATAAAAGTGTGACAATAGGGTCTTACTTATATACTTTAATAGGCTTATGTCACTGTTTTTTTTATTTTATTGTTATAAATAGGGTGTAAAAGCGCTATACCCTAACTCGTTGACTACCAGCCAGTTACGTAAACGCCTTTTTTAGCCCCATGGGACCCCCTTTTTATAAATTTTACGCATATATTTCTGCGTTTTGGCCCCCAGCTAGCCCCCTCCCCCCTGGGGGGTGTATAGCACAAACTTACTACGGAGCCGACTGGATAATATAAATGTAATAAACCTCACACACACGACGGGGTTTTAACAAAGCTTCAAATTAAATACGAAGCAATAAAGATAATATAATAAATAATAATAATTAAAACTAAATACTATGCAAAATTTAAAATCAAAAAGATTCGTTATCAGAAAATCTTTAATCGGAAAAAATCAAATCATCGAAGTAACATTTAAAAATGGAAAATCATTTACATACAATCATGATCTTGCTTACGAAGTAATGAAAGACAAACTAAACAAAATGAACTGCTTCGAAAAATATAAATCATATACTTCAAGTACTTCAGTACCAGTAATACTACGCGACAAAACACTCGTGTAGTAATTACTAAAAGTGTGACAATAGCCTGCTACTTATATAACTTAGTAGGCTAATGTCATAGTAGTAAAGCCTGGCTTTGAAATAGGGTCGGAAGAGTAGACTCCGTCCTACATCACAGTTAAGTAATAAGAATAGAGAAAAAAATACAAAGCACGCGCTCGCGTGTATAGCACTCGCACAAATTAAATACGGTCGCTTACAGATAATATAAATGAAACTAAAAAATAATAATATAAACTTAAAAATAAACACTATGCAAAATTTAATTTCAAAGCGCTTCGTAGTAAGAAAGTCGCTAATCGGTAAAAATCAAGTAATTGAAGTAACTTTCAAAAACGGTAAACAAGTAAAGTACAATCATGACAAAGTGTATGATATAATGAAAAGTAAGCTTGAGTCAATGCCTTGCTTCGAAAAGTACAAAAGTTACACAAGTAGCACTTCAATACCTGTAATCTTGCGAGATAAAGTAATACTTTAAGCACTTGTACACATAGAGTAGTAGTGTAATACATTACTGCTCTTTTACACACTAAAATAATTAATCACCTTTAAACATAAACTATTATGAGAAGATTCACTCACAAAGTACTATTGACTATCAACAAGTTACACACTAATATTTACAACTTTCTTGGTCCTGCACCTTCTGAAACTAAATGGTAACACAAATTTAATACGAAAATAGTAAGATAATATAATAAAATAATAACTAATAAAATAAATAACTATGCAACTAAACTTATCACAAATAGAAAATATGGAGTTCGAAGGAGTAGACTTCTCTGACTATCCAGACTTCGTAGACGCTTTCTTAGTATCAGCAGATATAGATGGCAGAGAACTAACAGAAGAAGAGTTAGATTACCTCAACGATGAACACTACGAATTTGTAAACGAGTCAGTATTTGACTCAATATTCTAAAAACCGGAGTGAATGGCTCGGCAGTAAATCGTGGCGTACTTAATATAGATGAAAGACTCTATAGCGTTAGTAGGTAAATCGCGCACGTGTGTGAGAAAGGTTCGATTCCTTTACACTCCACTAATATTAAAATAAATAACTATGCAATACAGAAATATACCATACGAGTATCGTGAGTGGACTTACGAAGGCACTAAATGTTCTGCATTTACATGCAAGTACTTCAACTTTCACCCTTATCACATTATGTCTTTCTCTACAAATACAGAACAAGATATGATCGCTCAAATCGATGAGTACATAGATAACCGCGAGGTGTACAAAATTAAGCGTGACTTATCTACTAAAGCAGCAGCGGAATTTTACAAAGAATTAAACTATAAAGGAGATTAACTATGTACAGAATAATATATCGCTCTAATTATGGAGTAGAAGTAATAGATGAAGTAGAAACTAGATATGAAGCAATTAAAATGGTACGCGAGTATAAACTAGCTTTTAAATCTAATAATATATCTTTTACAAATTAAATACGATACACTACAGATAATATAATAAACAAATAAAATATACTATGCAACAAATAAAATTCTTACAAAACAGTCAAATACGCCTCGGCACTCAAGTCTACAAAGGCTACACCGTAGGTAATCTACCAAAAAAGTTTGCTTTCATCTATAATGAAGACAAAGATCAAGAAGGTATCACCGATTGGTTTAACTACAAAGGTCTAACCTATGTACCTAAAACAGAACTATCATGGTAATAACTAACATGAAAGAGCTATGCAATTACTCTATACAACAGAAAAAACTACGTGCAAGCGAGCATAGGCGCAAGCACAACCACGACGGTCAGTGCAGTGGGCTTACAGACAAAGAGTACAAACAGGTACAAACTCGTCAAAAATCTACCTTTGCGAAGGCTAGAAAGTTCACTCACAACCGCTTGTGGAATTATACTAACAATAAAATAAAAACACTATGACAAACTATCAAAAAGAGCAGTTTCTGCTCGAAGAGCAGTTCGTAAAGCGTCTGCTTATCGACTACGGAATCAGAGAAGTAACAACACAAAAGCAGGCTAAAAATGAAACTCGTGAGTTTGAGTTTCCTGTACCTGCATATACTAAACAAAGACTTGAGTGGTATAAGCGCAAGAAATATGAATTTAAAGACTTACCAAGACTACGCATAGCTTGTTTCAAATCAGGTTATGTACGCAAGCAAAACGGTGCAGACAGAGCGTATCAACTAAATCCTACATACGAGCAGAATTATAGATGTGTGTGGATGCGAGACAATGGTGATTTATATACTTCAAGAGGTATGACTAAAGCTCGTGCGCTTATACTTTCACCATTAACAAGATTAAACTTTATGTTAAACTATTACCTTAAAAACTATGCAAAATGACTTTTAAAGAACTAATAAATGCACTTCAAAAATATGAAGACAAAGAGGCTGAAGTAAAAGTTGATCAACCAAATCCTTATCAACTATTAATAACAATAAGCAAATGAAAGAATATATAGATAACGAACTAAGTAAACTAGATCGTGGCCTTGTAGCTACGCCTACCGAAGAATACCTTGACAATTTTGCAGAAGCTAACAACGGAAGTAATGACTTTTTACTAATGCAATTAGCTAAAAACTATGGCTATCAACTAGCTTTACTTAACATTAAAGACAAAATAAATGGTTACTGAAAAAGCTACATACTATGTAGAAACATGGATAAATGGTAATAAAAACCACGTAATAAAAACACTTGCTTATTTACTTACTAGTGATTCAATAGCAAATAGAATAGATTATACTAATATATTATCAAAGTTTATTGCTTATGATAGTGACTTAGCTCTAACAGTAATTGATAGAGTGTTAAATAAAATATATGGAAAATGAGTAAAATGAAAGAAATAGATTCGATAGCGCAAGGCGTAGCGGATCACATTAAAGAAATAATATATGATACTGTTGAGTGGCAAATAGCTGACTTTCCAGTAAATGGCGACGAGTATAATGCTATACCTGTCTCTTATACACATCTGACGCTGCCGACGATCTACTC
>OLII01000916.1_pt1 | contig 10703 bp, 8 predicted proteins | sample 1609481 | NCBI WGS metagenome assembly OLII01 (sample SAMN05416859, study PRJEB24817) | seawater metagenome | isolation source: Sea water | place: Canada:Atlantic | collected 2013-11
TCTACACAGAGTAGATCGTCGGCAGCGTCAGATGTGTATAAGAGACAGGGCCAATCAGGGGGCGTTGAAGCGCCTGCTGGATGGGCTGGGGAATCTGCTCAAGGCGTGAGGCCTGTTCGCCGGCAAGGTCGGCTCCTACACGGGGTGCGCAACACCTGTAGGAGCCGGCCTTGCCGGCGAAGCTGTTTCAGGGCCTTTCGAAATTGGCCTGCGCCGCCTTGGCCAGGTCCGGCGGCAGGAAGTCCTTGTCCGGGTTGTAGTCGGGCTTGAGGTAGCGACCCAGGTCATTCAGGTCTTGCGGGCTCAAGGTCCCGGCGGCCTGCTTCAGGCGCAGGTTGTCGAGGATGTAGTCATACCGGGTGTTGTTGTAGTCGCGCACCGAGGTGTACAGCTGGCGCTGTGCATCCAGCACGTCGACGATGTTGCGCGTACCCACCTGGTAACCGATTTCGGTCGCTTCCAGCGCACTCTGGTTGGAAATGATCGACTGCTTGCGCGCCTGCACCTGCTCCACGTCGGTGTTCACCGCGCGGTGCAGGTTGCGGGTGTTTTCCACCACCTGGCGACGCAGGCTCTCGCGCTGCTGTTCGCTCTGGCTCAGGCGCTGGTACGCCTCGCGCACCTGCGAGCTGGTCAGCCCGCCACTGTAGATCGGGATGTTCAGCTGCAGGCCGATGCTGGTCTGCTCCACGTCGCCGCGGTAGTTCTGGCCCGTCAGGTTGGGGTTGCTGAAGCCCAGGCTGTCGTTGTCACCCTTCTGGTAGCGCGCCACCGCGTCCACCGTCGGCGCGTGCCCAGCCTTGCGCTGGCGCAGGGTTTCCTCGGCCGCGTTGACCGCGTAGTTGGTGGCCTGCAGGTTCAGGTTCTGCTTTGCGGCGGTTTCTACCCAGGCCTTGGCGTCATTGGGCGTGGGTACCTGCACCGGCAGGGTGTGCACGATGCCCTGCACCGAGTTGTAGTCGCGGTTGGTCAGGGTCACCAGGGCCTCGAAGGCGTCGTCCACCTGGCGCTGCGCGACGATGCGGTTGGCGCGTGCGGTGTCGTAGCTGGCCTGGGACTGCAGCACGTCGGTCTTGTCCGACAGGCCCACGTCGAAGCGCTCGTTGCTCTGGTCGAGCTGGCGCTTGAACGCGGCTTCTTCGGCCTTGGTCGAGGCCAGGGTGTCCTGGGCGCGCAGCACGGCGAAGTAGTTCTCGGCACTTTGCAGAATCAGGTTCTGTTCGGTGGCCGACAGCTCCAGCGCCGCCTGTTCGTTCACCGCTTCGGCTGCCTGCAACTGGAACCAGCGGTCGGCGCGGAAGATCGGCTGGGCCAGGGTGGCCTGCCAGGAGTTGCCGCTGCGGTTGGCGGTGATCGAGGGGTGGTCGATCTTCGTACGGCTGTTCATCATCTCGGCGCCGGCCGAGAGGTTGGGCAGCAGGCCGGCACGGGCCTGGGGCACCACTTCCTTGCGGGCGCCGTAGTCGGCGCGGGCAGCGGCCAGGTCGGCGTTGTTGTTCACCGCTTCCTGATACACGCTGACCAGATCGGTGCGTACCGACAGGGGCGGTTCTGCTGCCCAGGCCATTCCGTTGGTAGCACACGACACGGCGAGGGCCAGTGAAAGTTTGCGCAGCATAGGGCAGTCCTTGAACGGTTGAGTATTTCTGAACCGATGAGTGTAGTTGCGCAGGCATTTTGCAACAATCCGCTATTTGCGCCTTTTATCATGCTTGTGCTTGGACTGTTGGCGTTTCGCGTCGCACCGGTCTATGCTGGGCGCGTTCTTGTCGGGGTGCCTTGCGTTGAGGCTGAGATCGGATAATTCCGGATCCCGTTGAACCTGATCAGGTTAGCGCCTGCGTAGGGAACAAGATTGCTCGTCTCCCGCGAGCCCTCTTGTGTCGGCTGCGGGATTGTCATTTCAGCTTTTTGGCTGGTGTGGCATCTTCCGTTTTCGGCACAGCACCAGCCCTGGTGCGCCCGTGCCTTTCAGGTTCACTCCGACTGCCAACCCGTCTGGAGAGCCTGTGATGAGCCAAAAACAAAAATACCCCGCGCACCTGAGTGAATCGGCCAAGGTCGACGAGCAGTCCGTGCAGCCGTTCACCCGTTCGCGCAAGATCTACGTGCAGGGCTCGCGCCCCGATATCCAGGTGCCGATGCGCGAAATCAGCCTGGACGACACCCCCACCGATTTCGGCGGCGAAGCCAACGCGCCGGTGCTGGTGTACGACACCTCCGGCCCCTACACCGATCCCACCGTGCAGATCGACGTGCGCAAGGGCCTGGGCGATGTGCGCTCGGCCTGGATCGACGCGCGCGGCGACACCGAGCGCCTGGCCGGGCTGTCCTCCAGTTTCGGCCAGATGCGCCTGAACGACGTGGAACTGACCAAGCTGCGCTTTGCCCACGTGCGCAACCCGCGCCGGGCCAAGGCCGGCGCCAACGTCAGCCAGATGCACTACGCGCGCCAGGGCATCATCACCGCCGAGATGGAGTACGTGGCCATCCGCGAGAACATGAAGCTGCAGGAGGCCCGCGCCGCCGGCCTGCTCGACCAGCAGCACGCCGGGCACAGCTTCGGCGCAAGCATCCCCAAGGAGATCACCGCCGAATTCGTGCGCGAGGAAGTCGCTCGCGGCCGCGCGATCATTCCGGCCAACATCAACCATGTGGAGCTGGAGCCGATGATCATCGGCCGCAATTTCCTGGTGAAGGTCAACGGCAACATCGGCAACAGCGCGCTGGGCTCCTCCATCGAGGAAGAAGTGGCCAAGCTGACCTGGGGCATCCGCTGGGGCTCGGACACGGTAATGGACCTGTCCACCGGCAAGCACATCCATGAAACCCGCGAGTGGATCATCCGCAACTCGCCGGTGCCGATCGGTACGGTGCCGATCTACCAGGCACTGGAGAAGGTCAACGGCGTGGCCGAGGACCTGACCTGGGAGCTGTTTCGCGACACCCTGATCGAACAGGCCGAGCAGGGCGTGGACTACTTCACCATCCATGCCGGCGTGCTGCTGCGCTACGTGCCGCTGACCGCCAAGCGCGTGACCGGCATCGTCAGCCGCGGCGGCTCGATCATGGCCAAGTGGTGCCTGGCGCATCACAAGGAAAACTTCCTCTACACCCATTTCGACGAAATCTGCGAAATCATGAAGGCCTACGACGTCAGCTTTTCGCTGGGCGACGGCCTGCGCCCGGGCTCGATCGCCGACGCCAACGACGCGGCGCAGTTCGGCGAGCTGGAGACCCTGGGCGAGCTGACCAAGATCGCCTGGAAGCATGACGTGCAGTGCATGATCGAAGGCCCCGGCCACGTGCCGATGCAGTTGATCAAGGAGAACATGGACAAGCAGCTCGAGTGCTGCGACGAGGCGCCGTTCTACACCCTGGGCCCGCTGACCACCGACATCGCGCCGGGGTACGACCACATCACCTCGGGCATCGGTGCGGCGATGATCGGCTGGTTCGGTTGCGCGATGCTCTGCTACGTGACGCCCAAGGAGCACCTGGGGCTGCCGAACAAGGACGACGTCAAGACCGGCATCATCACCTACAAGATCGCCGCGCACGCGGCGGACCTGGCCAAGGGGCACCCGGGCGCGCAGATCCGCGACAACGCCTTGAGCAAGGCGCGGTTCGAGTTCCGCTGGGAAGACCAGTTCAACCTGGGCCTGGACCCGGACACCGCACGCTCGTTCCACGACGAGACCCTGCCCAAGGATTCGGCCAAGGTCGCGCACTTCTGCTCGATGTGCGGGCCGAAGTTCTGCTCGATGAAGATCACCCAGGAAGTGCGTGAATACGCCGCCAACCAGCCGGTCGAGGTGGCGGTAGAAGAGGGCATGCGCGAGCAGGCCGAGCGGTTCCGCCAGGAAGGCAGCCAGTTGTACCAGAAGGTCTGAAAGCATCGCGGGTCAAGCCCGCTCCCACAGGTATGCCGCTGCCCTAGAGATCAGCGATACCCCGTGGGAGCGGGCTTGACCCGCGAAAGGGCCTTCCATCCAACCCACATTTCCTGCCGAGTCTTCATCGTGAGCACACCCAGCCACTACTCCCCCGATTCCCCCATTCCCGACAGCCAGCGCGTCTTCGGCGCGCGGGATCTGTTCTCCCTGTGGTTCTCCCTCGGCATCGGCCTGATGGTGCTGCAGACCGGCGCCTTGCTCGGCCCCGGCCTGGGCCTGTCCGGCGCGTTGCTGGCCATCACCCTCGGCACGCTGGTCGGCGTTCTGCTGCTGGCCGCCGCCGGCGTCATCGGCAGCGACACCGGCCTGTCGGCCATGGGCACACTGCGCCTGAGCCTGGGCCGCCACGGCGTGGCGCTGCCGGCCATTCTCAACCTGCTGCAACTGGTTGGCTGGGGCGCGTTCGAAATCATCGTGATGCGCGACGCCGCCAGCCTGCTCGGTGCGCGGGCCTTCGGCGCCGATAGCCTGTGGGTCAGCCCGCTGCTGTGGGCACTGTGCTTCGGCGCCCTGGCCACCGCGCTGGCGGTGGCCGGCCCGCTGACCTTCGTGCGCCGCATCCTGCGCAAATGGGGCATCTGGCTGCTGCTGGGCGCCTGCCTGTGGCTGACCTGGAACCTGTTCGCCAAGGCCGACCTGGCTGCCCTGTGGGCGCGCGCCGGGGACGGCTCGATGTCGATGGGGGTGGGCTTTGACATCGCCATCGCCATGCCGCTGTCGTGGCTGCCGCTGATTGCCGACTACTCGCGCTTCGGCAGGCATTCGGGGCAGGTGTTCGTGGGTACCGCACTGGGCTACTTCATCGGCAACCTGTGGATGATGAGCCTGGGCGTGGCCTACATCCTGGCCTTCGCCACCGATGGCGAAGCCAGCACCCTGCTGCTGGCGCTGGCCGGCGCAGGCTTTGGCATCCCGCTGTTGCTGGTGCTGCTCGACGAGTCGGAAAAGGCCTTTGCCGACATCCACTCGGCGGCGGTGTCCAGCAGCCTGCTGTCAGGCGTGAAGGTCGAGCACCTGGCACTGGTGATCGGCGTGGTGTGCACCCTGATCGCCTGCTTCGCGCCGCTGGGCCAGTACGAGAACTTCCTGCTGCTGATCGGCTCGGTGTTCGCGCCGCTGTTCGGTGTGGTGCTGAGCGACCAATACGTGCTGCGCCGGCGTCGCCTGCCCAGTGTGGTCGACGGCCTGCACTACGGGGCGCTGGTGGCGTGGGCCTGTGGCGTGGCGACCTACCATGTGCTGGCGCATTACGCCGCAGACGTTGGCGCCACCCTGCCAGCCTTGCTGCTGGCAGGGGCGCTGCATCTGTTGCTGGGCTTCAACCGCGGCCGGGAAACAGCTCGGGCCTGATCACGCCGTTCAGGCGCGGGTAGGGAATCTTGAGCTCGATGTGGCCCATGGAGTACGGGGCGATGGCATACACCTCGTACTTCACCACCACCGCGCCGTAGGTCAGGGCGACGTGCGGTGACTTCTGGAATGGCCAGTTCTTCACGAACTCGGCGTCCTTGTCCATGCCGGTGCTGATCAGCCAGCCCTTGTGGGCTTCTTCGACGGTCTTCCAGAAGGTCGCCTCCTGGCCCGGCACCAGCATGTCCTGCAGGGTCAGCACCTTGTCCTGCTGGCGCGAATAGTTGATGAAGCCGCGCCCCGGCATGCCGTGCGCGCCGCCGGTGTCCAGGTAGCTGGACAACTCGATGATCACCAAGCCGTCATGCTGCTCGCGTACCTTGGCCTGCAGGTAGCTGCTGTTGCGGCTCTGGGCCGATTGCAGGTAGCTGTCCTCGTAGGACTTGAGCGAGGCCGGCAACGGTGCGCCCTCGCCATCGCTGGTGAGCTTGAGCAGGCTGCGCTCGACGATCGCATCGAGCTTGGGGTTGGTGGGGAAGTGCACCGTGTCGATGTTCACCAGCGGGCAGTCGGCTGCGGTGCAGCCCGGCTTGATGTGCTCCCACCTGTCGCGCTTGACCTCGAGCGGCACGCGCATGTTGGGCTGGAACAGGCTCTGGCAGGCGCCCAGGGTCAAGGCCAGGGCGGTCACGCAGGCTAATTTCGCAAGTGACATGATGATCCTTGTAGTGCAACGGTAATCGGGCTTGGACCGTCGGCAATGCCGTCGGTTCGCCACTAAGCTGACAAGAAAGGCTGCGCCTATCCTCGCAGCCCGCACGATTGTTTTAAAGGGGTGAAACCGCGCAGTGTGCAGGTTAGGATGGCGCGACGTGGTAATGGGGTAACGAGGTATCCATGACAGACAAGCCAAAGGCCATGCCGACCGACGTACAGATCGTGCGGCGCGAAAACTGCTTCAAGGGCTTTTACCGGCTCGACCGGCTGCACCTGCGCCACGAGCTCTTTGCCGGCGGCATGGGCCGCGAGATCAGCCGTGAGCTGTTCGTGCGCCACGACGCAGTGTGCGTGCTGCCCTATGATCCGCAGCGTGACGAAGTGGTGCTGATCGAGCAATTTCGTGTCGGCGCCATGGGCAAGGTCGACAACCCCTGGCTGGTGGAACTGGTCGCCGGTCTGATCGACAAGGACGAACAGCCCGAGGAGGTTGCGCACCGCGAGGCGCAGGAGGAAGCTGGGCTGACATTCAGTGCGCTGTGGCCGATGACCAAGTACTTTCCGTCGCCCGGCGGCAGCGATGAATTCGTGCACCTGTACCTGGGGCGTTGCCACAGCGACGGCGCAGGCGGCCTGCACGGGCTGGAAGAAGAGGGCGAAGACATTCGCGTGAAGGCCTGGGCGTTCGAGGATGCGTTGCAGGCCGTGCGCGATGGGCGCATTGCCAATGCCGCGAGCATCATCGCCCTGCAATGGCTGGCGTTGAACCGTGATGAAGTCAGGGGGCTGTGGTCGTGAATCTGTTGCGCGAGCGCTACCGGGTCGATCTGGTCGGCTTGCAGGCTGCCTGCGAGGCCAACTATGCGCGCCTGATGCGCCTGTTGCCCGACATGCGCACCACCCAGAGCTCGCGCCGCATCGGCATGACCCAGGGTGACCAGATGCTCGGCGTGCTGGTGCTCGACGTGGTGCTGGCCTGCCCTTACACCACCACCCTGCGCGTGCGCCAGGAGCACAGCCTGCCGTGGCTGCCGGTGCCGCAGCTGGAGGTGCAGGTGTACCACGACGCGCGCATGGCCGAGGTGGTCAGTGCCGAGCATGCGCGGCGCTTTCGCAGTGTCTACCCATACCCCAATGCGGCCATGCACCAGCCGGACGAAAAGGCCCAGCTCAACCTGTTCCTGGGCGAGTGGCTGAGCCATTGCCTGGCCTGCGGCCACGAACTGGAAGCGGTTCGCTGAAAATGTGACCGGTGTCGTGGGCGCGGGGTTTGCCGTTGCCTGCATTCCCACCATAATCGTGCAGAATCCGCCCAAGGAGACGGCCTTGCCGCACTCGATCATCCCTTCCCGTGACGCCTCGGTGCTGCTGGTGCAGCTCTCCGACAGTCATCTGTTCGCCGAAGCCGAAGGCACGCTGCTGGGCATGAACACCCGCGACAGCCTGCGCCGGGTGGTCGAGCGGGTACTCGACGAACAGCCGGTGGTCGACCTGGTGCTGGCCACCGGCGACCTGTCGCAGGATGGCAGCGTCGAATCCTATCTGCAGTTTCTGGCCCTCAGCGGCAGGATCCCGGCCCCGGCCCGCTGGCTGGCCGGCAATCACGACGAGCCGTTCCCCATGGCCCAGGTGGCACGCGGCAGTTCGCTGCTCGAGCCGGTGGTGGATGCCGGCGCCTGGCGGGTGATCATGCTCAACTCGGCCGTGTGCGGCTCGGTGCCGGGGCTGCTGGCAGACGATCAGCTGCAACTGCTCAGGCAGGCCCTGGAGGCCGCACCGCAGCGCCATTGCCTGATCTGCTTCCATCACCAGCCGGTTTCCATCGATTGCGCCTGGATGGCGCCCATCGGGCTGCGCAACGCCGATGCGCTGTTCGACCTGCTCAAGGGTTATCCACAGGTGCGCGCGCTGCTCTGGGGGCATATCCACCAGGAGTGGGACCAGCTGCGTGACGGTGTGCGTCTGCTCGCCTCGCCGTCCACCTGCATTCAGTTCGAGCCGGGCAGTGAAGACTTCAAGGTGGGCGACCAGGCCCCGGGGTATCGCTGGCTGCGCCTGCATGACGACGGCAGGCTCGAGACCGGGGTCTCGCGCGTGACCGACTTTGCCTTCACCGTCGATTACGGCAGCAGTGGGTACTGAGCGCTGCAAGCTGCAAGTGAACGCGAATATCACCGCCCGGTTGTAACCTGATGTTTGAAAGTTGCCGCTCAAGGCTTCTCGAACAGGCTAAACTGCGCGTCTTTTGTGCTCGTTGCGACGGGCGTTGCATGGGCATCGGGGGCGATCATGTCGGGTTCGATTCTTTATATCCACGGGTTCAACAGTGCGCCCAGTTCGACCAAGGCCAGCCAGCTGAGCAGTGTGATGCAGCAGCTGGGGCTGGCCGGGCAGCTGCGCGTGCCCCTGCTGGACAACCATCCGCGCCAGGCCGTGGCGCAGCTTGAACGTGCCATCGCCGAGCTGGGTTCGCCATTGCTGGTCGGCAGCTCGCTCGGGGGCTACTATGCCACCCACCTGGCCCAGCGCCACGGGCTCAAGGCCCTGCTGATCAACCCGGCCGTCAATCCGCACCAGCTGTTCGACGGCTACCTGGGCCCGCAGCAGAATTTCTACACCGGGGAAACCTGGGAGCTGACACTGGACCACGTGCAGGCCCTGGCCGAGCTGGAAGTGCCCGCACCGAGCGATCCCGAGCGCTTCCAGGTATGGCTGCAGACGGGCGATGAAACCCTGGACTACCGCCGTGCCCAGGCCTTCTATCGGGCCTGTGCGCTACGCATCGAGGCCGGTGGCGACCACAGCTTCCAGGGCTTCGCGCAGCACCTGCCGGCCATGCTGAGCTTTGCCGGCATTGCACCGCAGGTGTACCAGGCGTTCGATTTTTCTGTACTTTGACTGATTATTTTCACCTACGACTGACGACGAGAACCCATGGCCAATCCCAGCGCTAGCGCCTATAACGCAGACGCCATCGAAGTCCTCTCCGGCCTTGACCCGGTGCGCAAGCGCCCGGGCATGTACACCGACACCAGCCGGCCCAATCACCTGGCCCAGGAAGTCATCGACAACAGCGTCGACGAAGCGCTGGCCGGCCACGCCCGCACCGTGCAGGTCATCCTGCATGCAGACCATTCGCTGGAAGTGTCCGACGACGGTCGCGGCATGCCCGTGGACATCCACCCCGAAGAGGGCGTGTCGGGCGTCGAGCTGATCCTCACCAAGCTGCACGCCGGCGGCAAGTTTTCCAACAAGAACTACCAGTTCTCCGGCGGCCTGCACGGGGTGGGCATCTCGGTGGTCAACGCCCTGTCCAACCAGGTACGGGTACGGGTCAAGCGCGACGGCAACGAGTACCAGATGACCTTCGCCGACGGCTTCAAGGCCACCGAGCTCGAAGTGATCGGTACCGTCGGCAAGCGCAACACCGGTACCAGCGTGTACTTCGCGCCCGATCCCAAGTATTTCGACTCGCCCAAGTTTTCCATCAGCCGCCTCAAGCATGTGCTCAAGGCCAAGGCCGTACTGTGCCCGGGGCTGCTGGTCAGCTTCGAGGACAAAGGCACCGGCGAGAAGGTCGAGTGGCATTACGAGGACGGCCTGCGCTCGTACCTCGAAGACTCGGTAAGCGAGTTCCTGCGCCTGCCCGACGCGCCGTTCTGCGGCAGCCTGGCGGGCAACAAGGAGGCCGTGGACTGGGCCTTGCTGTGGTTGCCCGAAGGCGGCGACAGCGTGCAGGAAAGCTACGTCAACCTGATTCCCACCGCCCAGGGCGGCACCCACGTCAACGGCCTGCGCCAGGGCCTGCTCGATGCCATGCGCGAGTTCTGCGAGTTCCGCAACCTGCTGCCGCGCGGGGTCAAGCTGGCCCCCGAGGACGTGTGGGAGCGCATCAGCTTCGTGCTCTCGATGAAGATGCAGGAGCCGCAGTTCTCCGGCCAGACCAAGGAGCGCCTGTCGTCTCGCGAGGCCGCCGCATTCGTTTCCGGCGTGGTCAAGGATGCCTTCAGCCTGTGGCTCAACGCCCACCCCGAAGTGGGCATGCAACTGGCGGAACTGGCGATCAACAACGCCGGGCGCCGGCTCAAGGCCAGCAAGAAGGTCGAGCGCAAGCGCGTGACCCAGGGCCCGGCACTGCCAGGCAAGCTGGCCGACTGCGCCGGGCAGGACCCGATGCGCGCCGAGCTGTTCCTGGTCGAGGGTGACTCGGCCGGTGGTTCGGCCAAGCAGGCGCGCGACAAGGAGTTCCAGGCCATCCTGCCGCTGCGCGGCAAGATCCTCAACACCTGGGAAGTCGACGGCGGCGAAGTGCTGGCCAGTCAGGAAGTGCACAACATCGCGGTGGCCATCGGCGTCGACCCCGGTGCCACCGACATGAGCCAGCTGCGCTACGGCAAGATCTGCATCCTGGCCGACGCCGACTCCGACGGCCTGCACATCGCCACCTTGCTCTGCGCCCTGTTCGTGCAGCACTTCCGCCCGCTGGTGGAGGCCGGCCACGTGTACGTGGCGATGCCGCCGCTGTACCGCATCGACCTGGGCAAGGAGATCTACTACGCCCTGGACGAGGCCGAGCGCGACGGCATCCTCGACCGCCTGGTGGCCGAGAAGAAGCGCGGCAAGCCGCAGGTCTGTCTCTTATACACATCTCCGAGCCCACGAGACCGTACTAGATCTCGT
>OLII01000917.1_pt1 | contig 10695 bp, 9 predicted proteins | sample 1609481 | NCBI WGS metagenome assembly OLII01 (sample SAMN05416859, study PRJEB24817) | seawater metagenome | isolation source: Sea water | place: Canada:Atlantic | collected 2013-11
ATTGGGCCCTTCCCTTAATAAAGAGTTATGAACGTCGGGAACGGTTCTTAGGGTTCTAATATTTAACTAAACAATTAGCTGCATACAGAGTGCCACAGAAACAAAAGCGAGCACTAGATACCCCTGCATAATTTTGTTGGCGAGCTTCTAGAAACACCGAATAAGAAAGCCCCAACAAACTAAACCCAAGAAGCCCCTGATGCTCGCGCATCAGGGGCTTCTTGTTTTCTAACTGATCATTTCTTGAAGAGTTAAAACGGCATAGGATACTGCCTAAATATTTCTGAAATAGATCCCAGTGCGTCATCACTAAGTTTAATTTCAAAAGCATCAATATCTTCTTTTAGCTGATCTAAATTAGTGGCCCCAATAATAGTTGAGGTGACACCATCCACTTGCTGACACCAAGCAAGAGCCAATTGACTTGGAGTGATGTTTAGTTCTTTTGCTAAGGCTGTATATTTTTCAATGGCTTGCTGGGATTGTTCGGTGTCCCTAAAAAGGCCATTACGCTGCATCAGTGTCCAACGCGAACCTTGGGGACGGCTGCCATTTAAGTACTTACCACTGAGCATGCCCCCAGCTAGTGGTGACCAAGGCAGGTAGGCAATGTCTTCATGGACGCAGTTTTCCACAAGATAAGGCCAGTCTTTAGCGTGCAATAAACTAAATTCATTTTGAATAGACACCATACGGGGCAAGTCATGTTCTTTGGCTAGGCGTAAGTAGGTGTTAATGCCCCAAGTGGTGTCATCGGATAGGCCGCAGTGGTTAATTTTACCCGCCTTTACCGCATCATTTAGCCCTTCTAAAATACTCAGCATGTCTTCTACTTCTTTATCTTTGTTTACATCTGAGAACTTAAAGCTGTTTGGAAAATGCTTGCCGAAATGAGGTGAAGTGCGGTTAGGCCAGTGCAGTTGGTAAAGATCTATATAATCGGTTTGTAGGCGTTTCAGGGAAGCATCAACCGATGAAGCAATGCTGGCCCTGGTAATAGGCCCCCCTTCTCTTACCCAGGGTAAACCCGCACCGGCTATTTTAGTGGCCAGTACGATGTCTTTGCGTTTGTCTTTATGGGTGTTTAGCCAATTGCCTATGATGCTTTCTGTTTTACCATAAGTATCAGGGGAGGGTGGCACAGCATACATTTCAGCGGTATCAATAAAATTAATCCCACGGGACAAGGCATACTCAATTTGCAGGTCAGCATCTTGCTGATTGTTCTGTACACCCCATGTCATGCTGCCCAAGCACACTTCTGACACTTGTAAATTACTACTGCCTAGCTTGTTGTATTTCATTTACGGTATCCGTCATTTAAGTGCATTAAAAGCTGTTCAACATAATAGGGGCAGTTACCGGGTCTTTCTACTGAAGGGTTCTGGAACTGTGTATTCGCTGTTTAGGCCTAATCTATTAATGACAAGGGTTAGGTCTGTGACTATAGTATTGCTTGTGTGATTAATTCCCACGACAAATAGTAAGGCTAGCTTCGAATTTTATATCAAGGATAGAACGTGTATTTAAAACAATTATTTACCATTATAATTATAACGCTACTGGCGGCTTGTGGGAGTGACAGCAAAAACTCACAACCTAAATTCAGTAATAGTGGGCCAAGCGATGAAGAAGTGATAAAAATTCCTGTGGTGGTGCATGTAATTTATTATAACGATGAAACCAATGTCACCACTGAAAAAATAGAGTCTCAAATTGCAGTTTTAAATGAAGATTTTAGAAAACTGAATGCGGATTACACTCAGACTCCGGATGAATTTCTATCCTTGGTAGCGGATGTGGGTATTGAGTTTGAATTAGCCACTATTGACCCAGAAGGGCATGCTACTGAAGGAATTACCCGTACATTTAGTGACACAGTAAGCGGCTTTTCAGGTGATTCAACAGGAACTGGGGCCCCAGCAGAAACCTTTCCATTGTATTTTACCCACATGGGGGGGCAGGATGCTTGGCCTACAGATCAATATTTGAATATATGGGTTGCTGAAATGCAGAGCCGTCTTGGCCGTTTAGAAGTTGCTGGCTACGCTCACCCCATAGGAAGTGATCCGAGAATAGATGGTGTTGTTATCGAGCCTAGAGCTTTAGGATTAATGGAGCCTTTGACCGTGGCTCAGTCTAAAGGTAGAACCGCCACCCATGAAATTGGCCATTGGTTAAACCTTCACCATATATATGCGAATGGTACTAATTGCGAGTCTTCAGATGAAGTAGATGATACTCCCAATGCTTTAACCCAATATGAGAAGTTTCCTGTCTACCCACAAACATCCTGCGGCAGCACTGACATCACCATGAATTTCATGGACAACGTAGATGACCGAGCCATGTATATGTTCACTAACGGTCAAAGAGAAAGAATGCGAGCGGTCTTTAAAGAAGGGGGCGGCAGGCACCAGTTATATTTAAACAGCCTAAATTATTTTGCTGAATAAAAATGGAAGCTCTGGTGAGTAATATATTTCACCAGGGCACATTTACATATGCGATTTATGTTCAGCGAGCTTAAATAGCAATCACTGCACAGCAAATGCTGGGTTTAGGATTATCGCCACAATAAATATCAAAGCGGTTGTTATCTTGTAGTTTGTTTTGCTTAAGTATGGCTTGGCTTTCTAAAAAGACAGGGCCTTTAAATACCACATCAACTTGAATTTTTTTGTGGTTTAAATCGCTATTTTCAATTTCAACAAGGGCACCAGAATAATGAATGGCTTCTGCCACAATGCCAAAGCCATGGGCAATATCGCGTTTAAGGCCAAATAATTTGGCAAGAGTGGCTGACATATGTATGGGGTTATAATCGCCGGAAATTTTAGCGTATTGTTTGCCGCGGTTTTTAGGAACTGGCCAGCTAGCCCCTTCTTCGGCATCTTCTAGTGTCGCTAATTCAAAGCTGGTTTCTTTGCTTGGGTTTTCTTTTCCACCAAATTTTCCGGCCATAAAATAGGTGCTAACTTCTTCCCAGACTTTTTCACCTTCAACCATTACATGGGTGCTGAAATCAAATTCAAGCCCCTTGGGTAATAAACGAAATTTCCCCATGGCGCTGTGAATGTCCATGATTTGTTTATTTTTAATGGGGGTGTGTTGGGTAATGCGATTCTTTAAATGTACTGCCCCTAATAGGCCAAACGGAAACAACTTGTGGGTAAGCATGTTCATATGCAGGCCACCGGCCAAAACATGTGGATACAAGATTGGCAGGTAGTCACCTTGGGTAAGGCCCAGTACTTCATGATAGTTTTTTAATGCAGTAGGGTCGGCTTGAGCCACCACCCAGCTGCCACGTATATCAGGCAAACCTTTGTGACGATTAAAACCTTTACGGGGCAATAACAGTGCTTTAACCATGGCGGTGACCAAGCCGGGTTTTTGGTCATAAGTAAGCTGTACGTCTGTCATGGTGAGCCTGTTCATTATTATTAATGAAGGCATGTTAGCATTTTTTTAAAAGAGGCGAGTGGCACTTAGTTAAAATGCTAATTGCTCAACAGTTTACGTAAAAGCGGCCATTAAAGATGACGATGCTTGTTGGGGGTCAATGATTTCAATTACAACACTGTCGGCTTGAATAAGGGTCATTAAGTGCCTTAAAGATGCTTTATCAGCCATGAGTTCATTAGATGCATGGGCATCTTTAACCGTGTCCCAGTAGTAAATGTCTACCCAGCGTCCTTGTGAATTTTTACCAAGGCACTGGTATTGGAAGCCAGGCAATGCTTTAAGGTCGGGCAACAAGGCGTTAACGGCGTCAATCATTGCTTGCTCGGTAATGTTTGGCAGTGCGTTCCAGCTAACAATTTCGGTAATGAACATGGCGTTTCCTAAATAATTGGTGGTGGATAAGTTCTCGTACCCGTGAGCATAAATGATTAAAATATCGAAATAATGGTGATAATTGCGAAGATATTGTTCGCATTTTGGAATTAATATGCAGGTATTTGATCAAGCATTGCTCTTTAAGCGTGTGGTAGAGCTAGGTTCCATGGCTGCGGTGGCCCGTGAGCTATCTTTAAGCCCATCAGTGGTGAGTAAACGTATTGCTCAGTTAGAGCAGCAACTGGCGGTGCAACTGCTAAGGCGCACCACTAGGCGTATTTCATTAACCGAGGCCGGTGAAGGGTTTTATCAGCAGTTAGGGCAAATCAGTGGCCAATGGCAAAGTCTACTAGATGAAACTGCTAGTTTGGGTAGCCAAGCGAAAGGGCGTTTATTAATTGCTGCGCCCCAGCCAGTGCTTAGCCGAGTATTATTGCCCTTAGTGGCTAAATTTCGTTTGGCTTACCCGTTAATTGAGGTGGCACTACAGAATGTTTTTTACTCACAAATACCACTGGCGCAGGCAGATATTACCATTGGCAAAAAGGTAGAAAAGCTAGATAGTGCCGCCATGGTGGGCACTAGGCTGTGCTCATATCAAAATTCTTTGTTTGCTTCCCCTGAATACTTAAAATTTAAGGGATCACCTACTAATATTGAGCAATTGGTAAATCATGGCTGTTTACCCTATGGCATAGGTAAGCCAAGTTATGAATGGAATTTTAAGCAAGGCAAGGTTGAAGTGGCTGGGGCTATTTGCAGTGACAATACCGAGGTGATTATAAATGCCGCTGTATTGGGGCAGGGTATTGCTTATGTACCTGAAATGATTATTCGCCAAGAGCTAAATCGTAATGAATTAGTGCCAGTATTAAGTGAGCTTCAAAGCGACGACTTTGAAATGTGGGGCTACTATCAAAAAATGGATTACGTGCCTGTTAAGTTAAGAGTGTTTATTGATTTTATTAAAAATCATTTTGCAGTGTAAGTGGCTAACCTATTTAAAGAGTTAGCCTGACTAAATTAAAACGAGCCTTAATCAATGACAATATCAAAATTTAATAAGTTTTTATTGCTGTCGCTAAGTCAGGTCTTTTTACTGGCCTGTGGTTCTGGCTCAAGCAATAATGAAGCAACTACGCCTAATACACCGCCGCCAATCACATCTGTACCGGATGTCACTTGGCCCGAGGATGACATAGCATTGCGTGCTGCCTTACGGGATACCAATGGTGAAACCCTAAGTGTTAGTGGCACTATTAATATAAAGCCTCCGCAAGATGCCACCGCTATTTTTCAATATGATTTATATTGGTTTGATACCCTTAATGAAATCCTTCTAGGAGAGGTACTTCAAACCCTGTTAGTCAGTGAATTCAACGAACCGTTTTCTAGCATGGAAATTGATGGCGGCCTTATTATGCCTAATGAAGATGTTCAGTTAGCCATAGTTGCTAAAGACATAAACGAAAGCCACCTTGAGCAATTTACAATAAACTTCCAAGACTTTACCGGCAATGCATTAATCAGCGGTAAAGGAGGTACCATAGCTAAAAGTTGGGTGTACGGTGAAGACCGTCCTTATTTAAATGCCCATGTAGAAACCATAAATGGTAATGATATTTGCAGTTTTGATAATGGCCTAGTGATGATCATTGATATGCAAAATGAAAGAGATAGGCGTGATGATATATTGGTCGATGATGACCTTTATCCTGCCTATTCCTTTAACTGCACCAATGATTTAACACACAATGGCAAAGAAATTTGGGGGTATTTAGGAAATGATGAAGACGACATAATCGTTGCCTACTCGCCATTAAATGATGCCTTGCATTACGCCACCATCACTTACGACATGATGTTTAAATATTTGGGCCGCCCACCCTTTAACGAAAAATACCGATTACGAGTGCATTACGGTGAAGATTTTTACTCAGATATTTTTTGGGATGGTGCCTATGCTAATTTTGGCGATGAGTACTACACCAGCTCTTATGGCAGTGTGGGGCTAGATATCGTGGCACATGAATTAGGCCATGGTTTTTTAAATCACAACAGTCCTTTAAAGGTGGGGTTGGCCACCTATCACAATGATGCATTGTCACTGCATGAAGGGTTTGCCGACATGAGTGGTGCCGCGGCTAAATACTTTTATAATGGTGAAACTAACTGGAATCATGGCGCAGAGACTCACTCGCCAAATGCCCGTGAGGGTAATAAAGTTGTAGTAATGGAAGACGGTTTACCCAGCTACTTAGATTACACTCCCACCACAAAAGATCGTTATAAAAATATGGGAATGGTGACGTATCCATTTTATTTGCTAACCGAAAAATGGGGGATGGATCGAAGCTACCCAATTATGTTGGATGCAGCACAGTATTGTTGGCAGCCCTTTATGATTTTTCCTGAAATTGCTCAGTGTATTTTAGATGCTGCCATTAATAGAAATGAGCCAGCACAAGACGTAATTGAAGCGTTTAAAGCCGTTAAAATAAAATTGTTTGACGAGGGTACGCTAGCCCATTTTGATGCCGTGCAAATAAAACGAAATATTAGCTTTAGCGACACCAGTGTCAGTACCAGTGAAACCAATGAGTGGCATTGGGACTTTGGTGATGGCAATACCTCTACAGAACAAAATCCTGTGCACGATTACGTAGAAGGAGGATTTTATCAGCCTGTATTAACCGTCACCGACCTAAATGGTGATGTAGACACCTACACAAGATTACTTGATGTATTCACCGATTACTGCGCCCCTGCCGCGGGTGGTTTTGAGTTATCTATGACTCAGCTGTCTATTAATGGCACCACTTTAGATGTGAGCGATCAATCTGTTTACGATTATACCAATACAGTTTTTAACGTCCCTGAAGATAATATTCTTCACATTGTGACTCAAGGGTTAACTGGGATTGATTCAGCGGAAGATTGGGGGATTTGGCTAGACATTAATGAGGATGGTATTTTTGATAATAAACCCAACTCCGTAGAAATTTTATATAACGACGGTTCTGAAGATAGTGAAAACTATGGGCTAGATGTTCAAATAACGCTACCTCAGCCGTTGCCAGCAAGCGCACTGCGCCTGCGAATTACTGGTTCGTACGGTATTCCAGGGCCTTGCAAGGGCAAGATTAAAAACACTGTGGATGTTTATATTCAGAAAAATTAAGTTTCATGGTCAAATGTTTATGAAGGTGCTCGTTAAATTCTAGCGAGTACCTTCATAAATATTAACTTAAAACTTCCTCGGCGCTTAGCGCGTATTTATCACACATGTCAAAAATGTGTTGTGGAACCTTAAGATTATTAGGGTTATACCTAGGACTAAAAGGTACTAAAGTCGCTTTTAGGTAGCGCCAATAATCACTTCTCATAAAACGGCCTAAGCGTTTGTATTTCCCCTTGTTCCCTCCGTACTCGCATTGAATACGCTGGTGCTCTTGTTTTAGCATGAGTCTCATTACACTTATAATAAACTTGCTAATATGTGAGTATACAAAGGCCACCATTTTAGCGCGATAAAAATACCCTTCATAAAGGTCATGGTAAACGTCAAAGGCAATCGTGCGGTGTTCAACTTCTTCACAAAAGTGCCAGCGAAATAAATCCCCTGCTTCCCCTTGGGCGCGGCTGCACATACCATGATCCAGCGCCACGATCGACATGCCTGATGTGAGTGACTCAAAGCCTTCTATATAAGCAATATTAAATTTAAGGTCTTTGTCTGCTAGAAAAGAATCAAATTGGGCTTTGATTTCCAATTCAAACTTTTCAACACCAGGGTAGCGCTTTCTCACCACCTCATTATATCTTTGGTGCTGCTGATAATGCTGAGCCTCTTGTTTAATAAACAATTGCATAGAGTTTTTTAGAGCTGGATTTTTAATAAGGGGTAGCGCTTGTTTAAAAGCGCGAATGCCATAAGGTTCAAGATAGGGCAAAAGTAATGACATGGCATTTAGGTAACAAGCGCTTTCAGGTTCATCTGTTACAAACAGCATATCCATATCATCTTCAATATTAAAAAACATTTTACGCACAACGAGAGACATAGCGGCTGATCTTCTTATTTTTATATGAGCTTAAAGCGTAAGTAATATGGGCTTCCAAGGCTATGTTTGAAGATGCAGATTTGTGTTTCTAGGCGCCAAATTCTTTATTCATCGTCGTGATAACAAAAGGTATTATTTCAGCGTATATTTTTCTCGATATTGGGCAGGCCATAGTTCTTGATATTTTTTAAAGACTTTAGAAAATGAAGCTCTATCAGCAAAGCCCAATTGGCTGGCAATATTATCTAGGCTTAAGCTGGTTTGTTTTAACATGTTGCAGCTTTTGTTTATCAAGAACTGGTATTTTACCTGCGTAAAAGAAGTAGACTCTTGTTTTAAACGCCTTTGTAAAGATCGAGTACTCATGGCGCACAGTTTGGCAGTACCTTCTAAATTTAAATTATTTAGTTCATTTAATGTGGCCTGCTTTTCAAGCATATTTTGAATCTCATAGGCCAAGCCTTGCAGCTTAATGAGCTGTTGGGTTTTAACAAGCAATGCTTGTTTGGATTGTAAATGCAGTGACAAGCTATGAGAGAGTAATGGTGTAACACTGGTACCGGGCTTTAAAATTACGCGGTTATCAGTTTGGTTAAATAATACTGGTGCCTTAAAGTAACGCTCATACTCGCTAATAAATTCATTGTGGCTGTTTGAAAAGTGTACCTCGCAGATCAGGTCATCTTTCATTAATAGTTTAGGCAAGTAACGCTTACATAAGCCAAAGGCAGATTCCACCATAAAGCGCTGACTTGCTTCAAGCATATTATCTACATTACAAACCAATGCATCAAAGTCTTCACCTGTTTCATAATGTAGGTGTGTGCCCATTAGCTCATAAGGCCCCACTTCCATAAGGCTTTGCATGGCGCTGGTCAAATTATTGCCGGTGGCAAACACGGTGAGTATTTCACTTATTGGTTCAAAGCTAATTTCTTCAATGAAGGGAAGGAATGTTTCAAAAGGGGCACTTTCCAATAAGGCTATACCAAAGGTATTTAGTTGGCTGTACTTAAGGATCGCTTGGCTAAGGATATCAAAATCTAGCTTATCCAACACAGCTTGAACGGGCACACCACAGGCACTAGCAGAGCGAATCATCGAATGAGCAAATTCAACAGGAACAATGGGGTCTGCTATGGGCTGAAACGTATGTGGTGGTGCCATACTAAGATCCTAACGGGTAAAGGCTAAGGAGGGTGATACCTTTACTTGGGGATTATACTTAATTTTACCAGCCTGCCATATTTAGTTTGGTTAAGCTTTTTAAAGCTGAAAATGGAACAAGGCAAGCTACCAGCGGCGAAAATCAGCCGTAAAATATCAAATGATGATCAATTTTAAAGATTAGGTCATTGATAAGAGCTAGCGATACACTCTATAAAGTAAACGCTACACCATGCAATTTTTAAAATTGCTCGCTGATACAAGCATAACACTTAGTAATTATATTATTAGTTAACAATTAATAGGGACATTACTGATGACACTTTCGTTTAAAAATACCAATCGTTATCCACAACCTACTGCTCACGATCCCATTGAGATGTTGTTTGAAAACGTATACTGGGTGCATGGCAGTGTTCGAGTTGGTCCTGGCATGATCATGAATCGAAATATGCTAATCGTAAAGTCGGCTAAGCAATTAACGCTTATTAATCCTGTACGATTAAATAATGAAGAAGAGAAAAAGCTATTAGCCTTAGGCGATATCACTGTTGTTATGAGGCTAGGGGATTTTCATGGCTTAGATGACCAATACTATGTTGATAAATTCAATGCACAGTTTTGGTGTCAGCAGGGTCAAAGCACTTATAAAACTCCAGTGGCCGATACCATTATAAGTGAAGGGACACAGCCTAATATTCCTAATTCACAGTTCTTTATCTTTTCCAGTGCCATATATCCCGAGGCTGCATTGCTTTTAAAAGATTGTGGCCTGCTAATCACCACAGACAGTATTCAATATCTTAGCGACTGGAGTTATACCACGGCATTTACAAAACTAATGTTAAAGCTAATGGGTTTTAAATTGGGATTAATCATTGGTAAGCCATGGATTAAACGAGTAACACCGAAAGGTGGCAGCTTACTGAATGATTTTGAAGCGTTATTAAAGTTGGATTTTAAGCATATTGTGGCGGCCCACGGCACTCCCTTAAAAAATAGCGCTAAAGAGCAGTTACAGCACACAGTGGGTAAAACCTTTAAACAATACGCTCCATTAAAATAACTAGCACCAAAATAAACACATAAAACAAGGGCTAATAAGCCCCTGTTTTATGTGTTTTTATTTTAAATTTTAATTAAAAGTGATAATTAGCCGAAACTGTTACGTTAGTTAAATCCACACCTTCATCTAGTGAAGCGTATTTATACTGCGTGCCCAGAGAAAAGTTATTCACCACTTCATAAGATGCGCCTACTGCGTAAGTTATCTCGTTAGAGGTAGTAGATAAGCTACCAAATGTTTCGTTATCGGCATCTTGCTTCATAGTTTCATAAGCTAAACGACCAAACACATCCAGCTTAGCCATTGGCGTATAAGCAAGCTTAGCACCAAAGGCTAAGCTGCTTATGTCATTGGTGGTTTTACCAAAAAAATCATCGTTAGCAGTCAGCTCAGCATATTGGTTATAACCCACCTCAGCGGCTATTTTAATCTTATCCTGAGCGTAAACGTCATAACCTCCTAAAATACTGAAGCTGGTATCGCTTTCACTTTCACTGCCAAATTCTACATCGGTATTACCCACAGAGGCTTCCACATAATATTTTTCAGCTTGAG
>OLII01000919.1_pt1 | contig 10675 bp, 10 predicted proteins | sample 1609481 | NCBI WGS metagenome assembly OLII01 (sample SAMN05416859, study PRJEB24817) | seawater metagenome | isolation source: Sea water | place: Canada:Atlantic | collected 2013-11
GAAATTTCATATCGAGGTAAGAAGTATCATGGATGGCAAATTCAGCCAGATGCCAATTCAGTTCAAGAAGAATTAAACAATGCAATTAGTGTTGTCTTACAAGAAGAGATTAGTGTTCTTGGAGCAGGAAGAACAGATACAGGTGTGCATGCAGAACAAATGTTTGCTCATTTTGATACCGAACAACAACTGGGTGTCAATTATGTGCATAAGTTTAATTCTGTATTGCCAGAAGATATCGTTATCCATACATTGCAGAAAGTAGCAGAGGACAAACATGCAAGGTTTGATGCGGTGTCGCGAAGTTATCAATACAAAATATGGTTAGGTAGAAATCCTTTTCAGCTAGATGGCACATGGCAAATGCACTACCAGAAATTAGATATAGCTGCCATGAATGAAGCTTCAAAACTTTTATTAGAGTATGAGAATTTTCAGGCATTCTCTAAAGTGAGAACGGAGGTAAAAACATTTAACTGCGATGTTACGGAGGCTATTTGGGTTCAAAATGGAGATGAATTGGTATTCCACATAAGCGCAAATCGTTTTTTGAGAAACATGGTTCGTGCAATTGTGGGAACATTGATAGATGTGGGAAAACATAAAATATCAATAGAAGATTTTAGAACTATTATTTTAAGTAAAGACAGATCAAATGCAGGTCTTTCTGTTCCTGCGAAAGGTTTGTATTTAACAAAAATAACCTACTAAACATGAGTAAAAAAGAGTTAGGAAAGGCATTTGATGCAAAAATATTTATGAGGATTTTGAGGTTTGCTAAAAACTACAGAACTCATTTTGTGATTGCTACGCTTGCTGTTATAATTACAGCACTTTTGGGTGCTTACAGACCCTACTTGTTGAAACAGGCTGTAAATGACTTTACGATTCATAAAAATGAAGTGACCCTGCTAGATTACACACTATTAATGTTTGTAGTACTGATAGTAGAAGTATTGTTACAGGTATTGTTTATTTATTTTGCAAATTGGATAGGACAACATATCATTAGAGATATGCGATCAAAAATATTTCGCCATATTTTGCAGTTCAAGATGTCATATTTTGACACAACATCTGTAGGTAAATTAGTTACAAGAGTCGTGTCAGACATCGAAACGATAGCGAGTTCTTTTAGTCAAGGACTTTTTATGATTATTAGTGATGTTTTAAAAATGTTGGTGGTTACTGTGGTGATGTTGTGCATCAATTGGAAATTGGCTTTAATCGCTTTGGCGGTATTGCCTATCTTAATTTATGCAACAAAACTATTTCAAATAGCAATTAAAGGAACCTTTCAGGAGGTTCGAACTCAAGTGGCCAATCTAAATGGTTTCGTGCAAGAACGCGTGACGGGAATGAAGATTGTACAGCTCTTTAGTAGAGAGAAAATAGAATATGAAAACTTTATAGAGATCAACGAAAAACATAAAAAAGCACATGTCAAAGCGGTGTGGTATTATTCTATTTTTTTCCCAATAGCAGAAGTATTATCGTCTATTGCAATTGGTTTGTTGGTTTGGTTTGGAGGTTTGCAAGCCGTTAATAATAGTGATGTGCAGCCAGGGGACATCATGAGTTTTATAATGATGACGCAAATGTTGTTTAGGCCGTTAAGACAAATTGCAGACAAATTTAACACCCTACAAATGGGAATTGTTTCTGGTGAGCGTGTCTTTGGTGTTTTAGATACCGAGAGCAGTATTAATCAACAAGGAAGTGTAATTGCCGAAAAATTAAAAGGACAAATAGCCTTTAGAGATGTTCGATTTAGCTACGTAGAAGGCGAAGAAGTTCTAAAAGGAATTTCGTTTGATGTAAAACAAGGGCAAACGGTTGCTATTGTTGGCGCTACGGGGGCAGGGAAATCTACAATAATCAACTTAATCAATCGTTTTTATGAGATAGATGCCGGGCAAATATATGTAGATGAAGTTCCCGTAAAGGACTATGATTTACGCTCGTTAAGAAACCAAATAGCAGTTGTGTTACAAGATGTTTTTTTGTTTTCTGATTCGATTTTAAACAACATCACTCTAAAAAATGAAGAAATTTCGTTGCAGGATGTTCAAGAAGCAGCCAAACAAATTGGTATTCACGATTTTATCAATAGTTTGCCAAATGGTTACCATTATAATGTAAAAGAAAGAGGAGCCATGCTGTCTTCAGGGCAAAGACAATTAATAGCGTTTTTAAGAGCATATTTGAGTCGTCCTAGCATCCTAATCCTAGATGAAGCTACCTCCTCGGTAGATTCACATGCAGAACAAATGATTCAGTTTGCTACGGATACCATTACAAAAGGAAGAACTTCAATTGTCATTGCTCACAGGCTCGCTACCATTAAAAAAGCAGATAAAATTATCGTTATGGACAAAGGGGTTATTGTAGAAGAAGGCGCTCACAAAGAATTGCTGCAAAAGCCAGGTGGCTATTATAAAAACTTATACGACAAACAATTTAGCAGCGCGGAGGCCGCACTTTAGTTTACGTCTGTTTTTAATTTTTCCTTTAGTTCGGAATAGTCTGTATACAATTCGAAGGCCCCATCTTTGATATAGGAGATTTCTCCAGTTTCTTCAGAGACCAGCAAACAAAGCGCATCTGTTTTCTCTGTGACTCCAATAGCGGCTTTATGTCTCAAACCAAAGCGTGCAGGAATCCTTTCATCAGACAAGGGCAATACCACTCTGGTGGCTACAATATAGTTGTCTCTTATAATGGTGGCACCATCATGTAATGGACTGTTTTTGTAAAAGATACTTTCTAAAATGGCTTCGTTTAAAAAGGCATTCATAGTGTCTCCTGAATTGATTAAGAAGTCTAAGTTATTTGTTCTCTCAAGTACAATGAGTGCACCTGTCTTCGACTGTGATAATTTGATGCAAGAGTTCACCAACGTGTCAACATCATTTTCAGATTCAATTTCAGATTGTAAAAACTTTAATTGTTTTAGAATGCTTCGTTTTGAAGAAAAGTTTGTGGTTCCAATCATCAGTAAGAATTTTCTAATCTCTTGCTGAAAAACAATAATCAGTGCAATAACCCCGCCGCTTAGGAGGTAACCGAGGATACCACTTAACATTTCCATCTTTAAAACTTGCGTAATTTTCCAGATTAAAAAGATAAAGGCAATACCAATAAAAATATTAATAGCAACGGTTCCTTTAAGTAATTTATAGATGTAGTATAATAAAACAGCAACTAGGAGAATATCTAGAATATCTAAAATAGAAAAATCGATAAAGTCTAACATTGATTGTTTTTTACTAGCCCTGTAAATGTACAGAAAATTTAAGAGAGTTGTGCTACAATTTTTACCGCTTCCATGGCTTCTTTTACGTCGTGAACACGGAGTATGTTCGTGCCATTTAATAAAGCAATTGTATGCGCAGATGTGGTCGCGTTTAATGCCTCTTGTGGGGTGATTTTAAGAGGTTTGTAGAGCATTGATTTTCGTGAAACACCTACTAACAAAGGAAGTTCTAGGTTGTTAAATAAGTTTAAGTTTTTTAACAATTCATAATTGTGCTCAAGTGTTTTTCCAAATCCAAATCCGACATCTATGAGTACATCATTTACCTTTAATTGATGTAATTGATGGGTTTTTTTTGCGAAAAATGAAATAATTTCTTGCGTAACATCTGTATACATGGGGTTTTCTTGCATGTCTTTCGGGGTTCCTAACATATGCATAATGATATAAGGAACCTGCAATTTAGCAATCATGTGAAACATGTTTGTATCCATATTACCTCCTGAGATGTCGTTGATTATGGCAGCACCTGCTTCGATTGTTTTTTCAGCAACCACACTTCGAAACGTATCTACTGAAATAATGATCTCAGGAAATGTACGAACTAGTAGTTCAATAACAGGAACAATTCGCGCTAGCTCTTCCGCTTCAGAAATATGTGCTGCTCCAGGACGAGAAGAGTAGGCTCCAACATCAATAAATGTAGCGCCTTCTGAAAGCATTTTCTCCACTTGGGTTAAAATAGCAGTCTCGTTTTTATAGCGACCTCCATCAAAAAAAGAATCGGGTGTGATGTTTAAAATACCCATGACTCTTGGCGAAGAAAAGTCAATGAGTTTACCTTTACAGTTAATCGTCATCATTTGCGTACAACTTTATGTATTACGTGTGAGTTTTTTGTCGCTTTATAGCTGTTCATTTGTTGCATTAAACCTTCAACAGAAGTATCAATCAATACTAAATTTCTGTTCTCTTCTTTTAAATAGCCTTCAGAGACCATCACATCCAATTGCTTCATAATAGCATCAAAGAAACCATTTACATTTAATAGGCCAATTGGTTTTTGTTCAATGTGAAGTTGATTTAAGGTGAGTACTTCAAATAATTCATCTAAAGTGCCAAAACCACCCGGCAATGTTATATAGCCATCAGAAATCTGACTCATACGTACTTTTCGTTCACTCATGGTTTTGGTGATAATGAGTTCAGAAAGAGTACTGTGAACTACTTCTTCTTTTTTTAATAACTCAGGAATAATTCCTATCACTTTTCCCTTTTTTGCAAGAATCGTATCGGCTAGAATTCCCATCATTCCAATTTTACCTCCGCCATAGACTAGCGAGATCGAATTCATGGCGAAATAGTTTCCTAATTCAATCGCTGCTTCTTTATTTATAGGATTAAACCCAATACTTGAGCCACAAAAAACAACTACTTTTTTCATACATGAGGATTTCAAAATTTCTTCTGTAAAAATAAATGAAAACCTTTGAAGATTTACTATTTTTGGAAGATAAGTTTTAAACCAAAAAAATGCAGAATACATCAGAACAATACAATGCCGTAGTCCAAGAATGTAGAAGTTTATTTGTTAAAAAGATGAGTGATTATGGAAGTGCATGGAGAATTTTGCGATTACCATCTTTAACAGATCAGATCTTTATCAAAGCACAGCGCATTAGGCAGTTGCAAGAGAATTCTGTAAGAAAGGTAGATGAGGGAGAGAAGTCTGAGTTTATAGGGATTATAAATTATGCAGTTATGGCGCTCATTCAATTGGAACTAGGCGTGGTAGAACATCCTGATTTGTCTACTGAAAAAGCAACTGCTTTGTACGATACACATATTGGAATCACCAAAGAGTTAATGGAGAATAAAAATCATGATTATGGAGAAGCTTGGCGTGATATGCGCATCTCTTCTCTAACGGATTTGATTTTACAGAAACTACTGCGCGTAAAGCAGATTGAAGATAATAAAGGGAAAACAATCGTCTCTGAAGGAATCGATGCGAATTATCAAGACATGATTAATTATGCAGTCTTTGCAATGATTCATATGGACTAAGAGTAAAATAGAGATTCTAATTAGAGGACAATAGTGATCACCTCAAAAGGACATGAATGCAGGTTAAATGCATTGAAATCATAAAAATAACACGATGAAATTACTAGTACAATTAGCACGCATTCTTGTTGGAGCACTCTTTGTGTTTTCGGGTTTTGTAAAATTAGTAGACCCAATAGGTTCTCAGTTTAAATTTGAAGAATACTTTCACGAGAGTGTGTTAGATATGGAATATCTAATTCCCTATGCATTAGCGTTTTCAATTGTGCTTATTATTTCAGAAATAGTGCTTGGAATAGCTATTTTGGTAGGCTATAAAACAAGAGCTACTGTGTTTAGTTTGTTAGGAATGATTTTGGTATTTACCTTTTTAACATGGTATTCTGCGTATTACAATAAAGTAACCGATTGTGGTTGTTTTGGTGATGCGCTAAAGTTAACACCTTGGCAGTCGTTTTTTAAAGACCTTGTGTTGTTTGTGATGATTTTGTTATTGGTGTTTCGCTTGGGTGATATCAAGCCCATTGTCAAAGGAAAGCTTCCAATGATACTAACATTCTTGTCGTTTATTGCTTCTTTGTATGTGACGTATCACGTGTTGTTGCATTTGCCTGTAATTGATTTTAGAGCCTATGCAGTAGGAACTAATATTCAGGAAGGAATGAAATACATCGGAGATAATGATCCTAAAATTCATGATTTTTACTTAGAAGATGCACAAAGCGATTTGGCTCCCGAGATTTTAGAAAAAGAAAAGGTGTTATTAGTGTTGGTCTATGATTTACAAAAAGCAGATACAAATGGTTTTAAGTCAATTAAGGAGATCACAGAAAAAGCATTAAAAAAAGGCTATGCAGTGTATGGTGCATCGGCTTCTTTTACAGATGAATTAATTTTGGCAAAAGAGAAATACGAGTTGTCATTCGATTTCTTATTTTGCGATAAAACGACCTTAAAAACAATGATACGAGCAAATCCAGGACTTATGATTTTGAACAAAGGAACCATAAAAGGGAAGTGGAATTGGTCTGATGTCAGTCAAATTGAACTATAAAACAGATGAAGCAAGTACTGTTGGTTTTTGTGGGTGGTGGTTTTGGTAGCGTCTTGCGATATCTCATTGGAAAATACTTAAATAGCCCTGAGACAGGTGTTCCTTTTGGAACCTTTGCTGCCAATATTATTGGAAGTTTGCTAATTGGTATTGTGCTGGGTTTGGCCGCAAAGAATGAAGCACTTACAGAAAATCATACGTTGCTATTGGCAACAGGTTTTTGTGGAGGATTTACCACTTTTTCAACCTTTGCCTATGAAAATCATGTCTTTTTAAAATCAGGAGACTTTATCAGCTTTGCAGGATATACAATTGCAAGTTTTGTGGTTGGTTTTTTCGCAGTCTTTGCAGGGATGTATGTCATTAAATAAAACGAAAATTAGTTTGAGTAACATCTTGAACTACTAAAATAAAACGAAATGAACGAAGTTGTACAATATAAAGGAGATGAGAACTACGCACTACTTACCATTGCTAATGGAAAAGCAAATGCGATATCTCATGAGGTAATTGAAGGATTAAATAGCGGACTTGACAGAGCATTGGAGGAAGATCGAGTGGTTATTTTAACTGGGCAGCCTGGAATTTTTTCTGCAGGGTTTGATTTAAAAGTCATGACTCAAAGTCCTGAATCAGCAAAAGAATTGGTGATGAAAGGGTCTCAACTGTCTTTAAAAATGTTGTCATTTCCGAAACCAATAATCATCGCTTGCTCAGGTCATGCCATAGCCAAAGGAGGGTTCTTATTACTATCTGCAGATTACAGAATTGGAGTAATAGGTGATTTTAAGATTGGGCTAAACGAGGTACTTATAGGCATGACGATGCATCATGCTGGTATTGCAATTGCACAAGGTCGTTTGTCTGAAGTATACATGAACAGAAGTGTAAACAATTCAGAAATCTACAATCCAATGGATGCCGAACGCGCAGGGTTTTTAGATAAGGTAGTGCCAGAAAATCTATTGTTACCAACGGCCATTAAAGTGGCAGGACTCTTTTCTAAATTACATAAAAAAGCACATACCGAAACAAAGTTGAAAGTTAGAAAGTCAGCTTTAGAAGCTCTGAATACTGCTATTCAATTAGATGCACAGGGAGAGATTGCAATCAATCCTTAAAACCTTACCGTAAGGGCTTTCATCTATTCTCCCGGAGAAGATTACTGCTTTTTGTAATCTTTTACGCCTGCTTTTACAGCAACACTTATGTTGTTTTGTTTTGGTGTTAACGGGCATGAGAATTCGCTATTGTAAACACAGTACGGATTGTAAGATTTGTTGAAATCTAATGTGATGGTTCCATCAGTGCGTTCGTCGGTAGTTAGCAAATCTAAATAGCGTCCGCCCGCATAAGAACCATTGCCACTAGTAGCATCTGTAAAAGGTAAAAAGAGATAGTTCTTAAATCGAGGTTCTCTATCGTAATCTTTGTTTTGATAGAGGTCTAATGTTTGCGCTTCACCATCAATGGTAAACCTTAGAGTTCCATATTTAATATAGAGTGGTTTTCTATCGGTAGTGGTTTGCATTTCAAATAGAATCGGGTCTTTTTCTTTGGTAAGAATAGCAGTGACTTTGTAGGTAGGGGCTATTTTATAAAAAGCTAAAGCACTAAAATTGTCCAAGTCTTTTCCGGTTAGTGGAGAGCTTTCTTTTTGGTGGAATTTTAAATTCTGTTCGTTTTGATAGTCTCTAATTTCTTTTTCATACGAGTCTTCCGAACAGCTATAAAAAGTAATAAAAAGAAGGAAAACAAACAGCCTATTTTTCATGGAAAAAAATTTCGAATAAAGGTACAATATTACAACTGTTTTTAGGAGGTGCAGTGTTAAAAATCACATAGGAAGTAAGGGATTGTATCTACAGCTCTAAAATGTGTGAAATACGAATCTTTGAGTAAGGTGTTATCTATTCTTATTATTTCTGTATAGCGCATATCTATTAGAAGGTGTCCTTATTTTGTTAATGAAAGGGTACTTTTAGATCTAGTATTGATAAAACTACACAAAGTTTTGAATAAACAATAGAACCAATTTTAAGGGATTTTGATACTAGTGTTTTGTCTTGCTATTTGAGCATAGTCCTAAAAAAGAAGAAGAATGAGGTTAAATCAAATTACAATTCCATCATTGGATGTCGAAAAATCAGTAGCGTTTTATAAAAAATTGGGCATGCATCTTATTGTAGATGCACTACCTAATTATGTGCGTTTTGAAGTTCCAGAGGGTGATGCCACCTTCTCTATTCATTTGGTAGAAAAAATCCAATCGGGAGCTGGAGTGGTTCTCTATTTTGAAGAAGCGCATCTCGATGCATGGGTGGAGGAATTACAAGGAAAGGGTATGGTCTTTACCCAGCAACCAACAGACCAAACATGGCTATGGAGAGAGGCCGAATGCGAAGATCCTGATGGACATAGGATAAAACTATACAAAGCAGGAGTACATCGTAAAAATCCGCCATGGCGCCTTTAATGGTATTATTTCCCTGCAACAGTGAGCTGTGCATATGTTGAGGTGGTTTATAAAACTAATAAGCCTAGTTCTCTAACTTTTTGAACAGGTTTTGAATACCAAAAGAGCTCAAAGTCATCAAAAAGCATTTCAAATTCTTTTTTTAGATGCCCAAAAGATCTTGGAGATGTGCGCTCCGGAGCTAAAGTTTCTAGCATGTCTAACAACCATTCTCCTGTTTCTTTTTCTATGGTCAATTCAGTACAAGCAGTTTTTGTGTGAAATGCCAGCTGCAATAAAGTTCGTGTTTGGCCTCTTTTCGTTTTTGTAAATTCAGCAACCAACGGACTGGTCCCTAACCAAACTATTTTTGCAGTAGGTTTTGTATGTAAGCTAACTTCAGAAGCTAAGCTATCATTGATGAAATCGGCATCAATACTTGTTTCTGGAATATCGAAATCAAACCACTCATTGAGGGGAGTATCAAATCCAATCCCATGCATAAAATTGAACAACGATTTTTTGAGACCAAAGCTAAATTGTGTGTGGTCAATACCGGTGGTGTCTGTAAAATCAACATCGTTGTTGGCAAATGTAATTTCTTTATAATTTGGGATGATACCATAGGTTTCTGGATCCATGCCAACGGGGCTATGCGCTGTCATGGCAAACTGATGCCAAAAGCCCGATTGTACAATGCCTAGTTCAAATAACTGTCGCACCATTTCTAAGCTATCGACTGTTTCCTGCACTGTTTGTGTAGGATATCCATACATTAAATACGAATGGACTAAGATATTGGCTTCGGTAAAGTTGCGTGTTACCTGTGCAACTTGCGCTACGCTAACACCCTTGTCTATGAGTTCTAGTAAGCGATCAGAAGCAACCTCCAATCCACCAGACACAGCAATACAACCAGCGGCTTTTAAAAGGAGACATACATCTTTCGTGAAGTTTTTTTCAAACCGAATATTTGTCCACCAAGTAACGGTTAATTTCCTTTTAAGAATCTCTAAAGCTAGGGCTTTCATTAAGGCTGGAGGAGCAGCTTCATCTACAAAATGGAATCCGTTTTCTCCCGTTTGCGCTATCAACGCTTCCATGCGATCTACCAATGTTTTTGCAGCGATGGGTTCATAGGTTTTTATATAGTCTAAAGAAATATCACAGAAGGTGCATTTACCCCAATAACAGCCATGGGCCATGGTCAATTTATTCCATCTTCCATCACTCCATAAACTATGCATCGGATTGGCAATTTCAATCACAGAGATATACGAAGAGAGCAACAAGTCTGTGTAGTCTGGAGTGCCGAGTTCATGCTGCTTATATGCCCTTTGTGTTGCGTTGTTTTTGTAGGTTACATTTCCATTTTCTATTAAAAATGTTCTTTTAAAATCAGGTGTACTTTCTTCTGAAGAGATGTGCTTACATAAGAGCTCAATGGGCAATTCGCCGTCATCTAAGGTAATAAAATCAAAAAACTCGAAAACTCTCGCATCCTTTAAAGAGCGCAGCTCTGTGTTGGCAAAACCGCCTCCCATTGCTATTTTGATATGTGGATGCTGCTCTTTCAAGTATTGTGCACATCGAAATGCACTGTATAAGTTGCCAGGAAATGGAACAGAGATACAGACCAATTTCGGCGCTGTTTGAGTGATTCGTTTCTCTAAAATAGAAAGTGTAATGACGTCAATAAATGTACTGTCTAATTGAAGGTGCTTATACAACTCATCAAATGAATTGGCACTTTGTCCAAGGCGTTCGGCATACCTGCTAAACCCAAAGTTCTCATCAATACACTCAATAATAAAGTCAGACAAATCTTCTAAATACAAGGTTG
>OLII01000922.1_pt1 | contig 10650 bp, 11 predicted proteins | sample 1609481 | NCBI WGS metagenome assembly OLII01 (sample SAMN05416859, study PRJEB24817) | seawater metagenome | isolation source: Sea water | place: Canada:Atlantic | collected 2013-11
TCTCGTGGGCTCGGAGATGTGTATAAGAGACAGCAACGCGGGCCACGCCAATGGACTCCTATTTGGTCTTGCTCCGAGCGGGGTTTACCATGCCACAGACTGTTACCAGCTGCGCGGTGCGCTCTTACCGCACCCTTTCACCCTTACCTGTGCACCCAACTCTCTATAAAGAAAGCGGGGCCATCGGCGGTCTACTCTCTGCTGCACTTTCCGTAGGCTCACGCCCCCCAGGGGTTACCTGGCACTCTGCCCTATGGAGCCCGGACTTTCCTCCCCTGCTCACCCAATATCACCTATGGAAATATCGAGAAGTTACAGCGGCGGCTGCCTGGCCAACTCCCGGCGGCAGATTACCACGAAATCCTGAATCAATTACCAATTGTTTGTTACCGTTCTAGTTTTTGGTGATTTTTTGACCGAATTGGCATTACGAAATAGAAATATTAGTTAATCTAAGGCCTGAAGCTGCTAATTCAGCAACATTTATGGACAACAAACATCTATTCAGGATACAGGCAATGTTGAGAATCGTCGTAATGAACCCAAAAGGTGGGTCGGGTAAAACCACGGTCGCTACAAATTTAGCGAGCTATTTCAGTCACTGCGGTGAAATCACCACATTGATGGATCTTGACTCTCAGGCTTCTAGTGTATTTTGGGCACACAAGCGACCTGAAAGTGCCTCTGATATTCAACTGGTAGATGCTCACAACAGCCCACACAATGTAACTCGCAGCTGGGCAATTCAACCGCCTCGTAATACTGAAGTTCTAGTTCTGGATACCCCAGCACGCCCAGACTTGACCAATTTAAGCCCGCTACTTCGAGAAGCTTCCGCTATTTTGATTCCTGTGCTGCCGTCCGAGTTCGACTTACATGCTATCGTCAACACCGTTCAACACTTGCGGCGCATATTGCCATCCCAGCAAAATATTGCCTTAATTATTAACCGCACAACAAAATCATCTGAATTTAAAACCATTGCTGACAAACTATCCAAGCAATTAAATTTGCCCGTTATTGCCCATCTGAGAGACACTCGAAACTATACCCAAGCAGCATCATATGGCCAGGGTGTTTTTGAAATGGATGGTGCACACTATGAAAAAGAAAAGACCGACATCCTAAAAGTTGCAGAATGGTGTGAAGCCAAAAGACCTTCGGCAACTGAACATGCTTTTAAACGCATGAACCCCGACACTATTACATTGGCGAGCATCGCTTAGAGTTTACGCAGTAAAGTACACTTAATACTCGCAAGTTGTTAGCCCTTAAACTCCTAACCCTCAGGCATCGACTCTTTAAGAGAAAGCGCCAACTGGTAAAGCGCATTCTTTTGCCCCCCAGTAATTTTTGCGGCCAGTGCTGCTGCCTGCTTTAAAGGCAACTCATCCATCAGTAAAGAGAGTACTCGCTGTTGCTCAGCGTTGTCCGGCCCTGCTATCCCTTCAGCGCCTTTTAGAATAAGCACAATTTCACCCTTCTGCTGATTTGGATCTGCAACTACCTGCTGATAAACCTCAGCTAATGTTCCCGTCAAAAATGTTTCGTAGGTTTTGGTCAATTCTCGAGCCATCACAATTTCACGGCTCCCACCAAACACCTCCACCATATCTTCAAGCGTGTGGACTATCCGATGGGGTGACTCATAAAATACTAAAGTACGTAGCTCAGCGACCAAGCCTTTAAATATTTTTATTCGAGCCGATGACTTGGATGGAGGGAAGCCCTCAAAAGTAAAACGATCACTAGGTAGACCTGAAGCACTGATTGCAGCAACAAGAGCACAGGGACCAGGAATGGGAACTACCCGAAAACCATGCTGCCGAACAGTGCGAACCAGTTTATAACCAGGGTCTGAAATAAGCGGCGTACCCGCATCGGAAATTAAGGCGACTGATTTCCCCTGCTCTAAAAGCTCAATAATTTTGGCGACTTGCCGTTCATCACTATAGTCATGATAAGAAATTAGCGTGGTTTTTATTCCAAGATGGCTTAACAAACGACCACTATGGCGCGTATCTTCTGCTGCAATCACATCAACAGCATGGAGAACATCAACAGCACGAGGTACCATATCCCCCAGGTTACCTATCGGTGTTGCCACCACATACAATTCACCCATCATAAGAAATGATACCAATGCAGAAGTCTATTATTACAAGAAAAATAGGGATTACACTAAAAACAGGGATCACGATAATAGCCCTGTGCGCACTCACGCTCTTTGCCACTGGCTGTACACAGCAACCCATATCAACCGTTGCAAAAAAACCACCGATACCAACAATCACCGAGCAAGCAGACAAGTCGCTATTACTGGCGGCCAACAGCATATCACCACAGCGAGAACTGCACCAATTGCAGGCAGCCACTCTACTTGCAGAATCCCAGCGGGATGAAAAAGCGCTATCAATTCTCGAAAGTATTACAGCATCAGAACTGCCTCCTAAAGAATTTACCAGCTACAGCTTGTTGTATACCGAATTGGCATTGGATAACGACCAGTTTTTTATTGCTCGCCAACTAGTATCCGACCCAAAATTAGAACAACTACAGCCCCAATTTTCACTACCACAGCAGCAGCAATGGTTTCAATTTCGCGGCGAAATTTTTTCTCTGTTAGGTGAAGAAAAAAAGAGCATTGATGCTCTGGTGGCATTATCTAACCTACCTATTACGACCAAGCAGCGTCAGGAAACCCATGAAAAAATCTGGCAAGTACTAACCCATATCCCCCACCATAAAATGGAAGAACTAAAAGCCAGTGAAACCAATCGAAATATCCTTGGCTGGTATTCTCTAGCAACCATCACTCGTGAAAACCAAGAGGATGTGAGACTACAACTGGACAAAATTACCGAGTGGCAAAGAAGTTGGCCTGACCATCCAGCATCAGTGACGCCACCCACTACACTTACCTCTATACAGACAGCTGCTAGCAATATTCCACAAAATATTGCGCTGTTATTGCCCCTTCAGGGCAGTTTAGCTCAGGCAGGAAAAGCGATACGCAGTGGCTTTCTTGCAACATTATACGAAGTGCACGGCCGCAATGGAGATACCCCACGGGTTCGCTTTTATGACACAGCAACCACGGATGATATTTCTGAGCTGTATCAACAAGCCGTCAACAATGGCGCCCAATTAGTTATTGGACCCGTACAAAAAAACAAGGTGCAACAACTTGCAAATTTACCAGAACTTCCAGTTCCTACTATTGCCTTAAATTACCTGGAAGAAACACCTGTCTCACCGTCAAAAAACTTCTATCAATTTGGCCTCTCGGCTACAGACGAAGCGCGACAAATTGCTGATAGAGCCTGGATCGAAGGCCAGCGCTCTGCATTAACTATCACACCCAATAGCAGTTGGGGAGAACGAACACTTACCGCATTTCGAGAGCGCTGGGAGGAAAAGGGGGGAACTCTGATTGAAGTCGCACCCTATAGCACAGCACAAACTGATTTCGCCCCACTACTAAAACCCGCACTCCTTATTGACCAAAGCGATACCCGCAAAAACAGACTACAACAACTACTTGGAAAATCTCTGAACCATACAACCCGTCGACGCCAGGATGTTGATATGGTGTTCATGGCCGCATACCCCGACCACGCCCGCCAGATAAAACCCACTCTGGACTTTCTCTATGCACGAGACCTCCAGGTTTACGGGACTTCCCAGCTTTATACCGGCGTAGAGAATCAAGGACGAAACAGAGACCTTGAAGGTATTAAGTTCAGTGCCATGCCTTGGACTCTTCCAGGCAGTACCGATGAGAAACTACAACCAGCAACTAAACTACCACCTCTGTACCGACATATTTTCGCCCTAGGTATCGATGCCTATCACCTTCACCAATGGCTAGAACAAATGGTACAACAACCAAGCACTCAACTTTTCGGCAGCACTGGCACCCTGCAATTAAACGCCCAGGGTGCCATAGAAAGGGAACAACCCTGGGCAGTGTTCCGCGGAGGGAAAGTACAGTCTGCACAGCAACTGACAGCAGATTAAATCGAAGAGGATACCCTGAGGCTCTAATCTTAGGTTTTAGTCTAGACTGCTATGAATGTAATGCCTCGCACTTTCAAACAATAAAAACATCAAAGTAATGGACTACTTATTGAATATGATATTTTTTAAAAAAGGGAAGAATTCTGACACCCTCCTTGGAACTGAAGCTGAGTTATGGGCTCAAATGTTTTTAGAACAACAAGGGTTTAAAACAGTTACTCAGAATTTTCGTACACCTCAGGGAGAGATAGACCTGATTATGCGCGATAAAAATACTTTGGTATTTATTGAAGTCCGCCTACGTAGCAACAGCAGTCATGGTGGAGCTAAAGACAGCATTAACTATGCCAAACAACAACGTCTTACCAAAGCTGCCCGCTCTTATTTACAGGCAGAAGGTTTATGGGATCGTGTTCAATGTCGGTTTGATGCCATATGCCTGGATAAGCATCCCGATGGCAATCAGTATCAGGTAGAATGGATTCGCAATGCATTTAATGCTTCGACCTGAATACCTGATAGAAGGCTATATAAAAGAGGCGCATTTAAAACAGCAGCCCTATAAAAGATTACCCAAAAAAGAGAACTATGGAATCTAAGATAATTGAATTGTTTCATCAAAGTATTGAAGCAAAAATGGCTTGTGGTGAAACCCTGGCACCACTCATCGCAACTGCCAGCTCAAGGGTTGTTGCGCAATTACTACAAGACCATAAGATTCTCAGTTGTGGCAATGGACTATCTGCATCACTATCAAATATGTTCACCCAATCACTCATGCTCCAATACAAACTTGAACGACCAGGCTTCCCTGCCATTTCCCTCAACAGTAACTGCTCTACCATTACAGCCATTGGTCACCATTACAGTATCAGTGAAGTTTTCAGTAAGCAGGTTAGAACATTAGGGCAGCCAGGTGACTTGCTGATTATTTTTAGTAATGGCACAAACCCTAGCAACCTAGTCCAGGCCATCCAAACTGCCCACGACAGATCCATGCTTGTAATTGGTTTTACTGGTGCTGGAGATACAGATCTATCTGCATTATTAAGTGGAGAAGACATTGAGATATGCATTGATCACCATGATCTACATCGTATCAGTGAGATACAACTATTGAGCCTTTTTTGTCTTTGTGAACTCATTGACCAACAATTGTTTGGAGGAACCCCCTAATGTTGCAACGACTGACAGTTCTACTGTTAATTTGCAGCTGCACTTTAACTTTGGCTGGCTGTACCAGCATTATTCACGCCACCACAGATGAGCCTATTCAACCCGACCCAACAGACACCTCATTAGGCACGGATATCGATGACTGGCAGTTAGAAACACTCATAGGTGTTAATATTAAAAAAGCCCACCCAAACCTAGAAAGCGCCCATACCAATATACACGCCTACAATGGTGTGATTCTGCTGACAGGTGAAGTGCCATCAACCGAAACACGTACTCTTGCCGGGGACGCAGCCAGGAACTTCCGGGGGGTTCGTCAGGTTCATAACGAACTACAGGTACGAGGTCACACATCCCTTATCTCAAGAAGCAACGATACTTGGCTCTCCACCAAGGTAAAAACCAAATTAATAGCAAGCAAAGAGGTTAAATCTTCTACCGTAAAAGTTATCACCGAAAATAGTGTGATCTATCTGATGGGGCTAGTTACCCACGCCACAGCGGATAAAGCGGCACAAATAGCCAGCACCACCGGTGGTGCCGAACGGGTTGTTAAAGTATTCGAATATATTGATTAAGGAACATCTAATTAATTCGCGGATAAATGAATCAAAGTATTCTTAAGTAAAGGTATATAACAACTATCAACAACAAACCGGCCTAAATAGGCCGATTTTTTTATCGTAGCAATAACTAGAAGCAATAAAAAAACTTAGGCTACATAAGTTCAAGCGCCATAGCTGTTGCTTCGCCACCACCAATACAGATACCAGCAACACCCCTGGTTTTACCGTAAGTCTGCATTGCTCCTAACAGCGTCACAATAATACGAGCACCAGATGCCCCAATTGGATGACCCAAAGCACAGGCTCCACCGTGAACATTCACTTTTTCATGGGGAAGACCCAACTCTTTCATCGCCGCCATAGTTACTGTGGCAAAGGCTTCATTAATCTCAAAAAGATCCACATCATCTATTGACCAATCCACTTTCTTAAGCAGCTTTTGAATCGCACCCACAGGTGCAGTAGTAAACCACTCTGGCTCGTGAGAATTAGTGGTATGAGCAAGGACTTTAGCCAAAGGCTTAAGGCCCATTTCTTCAGCAACGGATAAGCGTGTCAGCACCAATGCTGCCGCACCATCGCTAATAGAGCTAGAATTTGCTGCTGTCACAGAGCCATCTTTCTTAAATGCTGGCCTCATTTGAGGAATTTTTTCAGGGTTTCCTTTTCCTGGCTGTTCATCTGTAGTGTATTCCACCTCACCCCTTCTTGTTTTCACAGTAAAAGGCGTTATTTCTTGTTCAAACTTTCCTTCAGCAATGGCTTTTTGTGCACGCTCCAGGGAAGTAATAGCAAATGCATCCTGATCTTCACGAGTAAATCCATATTTATCAACACACAGCTCTGCAAAGATACCCATGGCTTCACCATTGTAAGCATCTTCCAGACCATCAAATGTCATATGGTCATGAATTTTAGCGTCACCAAAACGATAACCACCACGGCCCTGGAGCATCAGGTAAGGCGCATTGGTCATACTTTCCATACCACCTGCTACTGCGATATCTACATGACCCAAGGACAAACTATCCCAAGCATTCATAGCAGATTTCATTCCAGAGCCACAAACCTTATTTAGCGTCGTAGCACCAACATTAGAGGGCAGACCAGCGCCCAATGCTGCTTGTCGTGCAGGGGCCTGACGCAACCCTGCTGTTAAGCAACAGCCCATTTCAACAGAACCAATTTTCTCTGGAGCTACACCAGAACGCTCAACAGCTGCCTTAATTGCGGCTGCACCCAGCTCTGTTGTTGGTACACCATTAAATTGGCCCTGCATACTGCCAATAGGTGTTCTCGCCATACCAACAATTACGATTGGATCGGACATAATTGCAAACCTCTACTTAACCACCCTCAAAGAGGGTTTCTTGCTAGTTTCACCAGAACCACCACCCCTAGGAGGCTTATCCGTTGGAGACACCGATTTGACCGGTGCAGGCCCGGAGGGTTCTGGTCCACTTGAATCCTCAGACTGGAATATCATACCCTGGCCATTTTCCCGAGCATAAATTCCCATAATAGATTGAACAGGCAACCTGATATCACTAGGTACACCGCCAAATCTGGTACTAAAAGAAACTTCCTGATTACTCATCACTAAATCAGTAATTGCTCTTGGCACCAAGTTTAATACTATCTGACCATCGCTGACATACTCTTGAGGTACCTCAACTCCTGGATAAAATGCATCCACCGACATATAGGGAGTGTACTGGTTATCTACAATCCAGTCGTAAAAAGCACGTATCAAGTACGGTCTGTTTGATGTCATTGTCATAGGTAATCACGTCAGAAAATCTGACTCTAGCTTCCCGAATGGCATTCTACAAAAAAAGGGACCTGATATGCCCCTTTTTTTCATCCAACTCAAAAAGTTAATCTAGGCTTGTAATCTTAAACCCTAAACTCTCTTTCTAGCTCAGACAAACTTTCCTGGAAAGATTCACGCTCAAATAGACGTTCCATGTAGTCATGGAGCGGCTTAGTTTGGCGGTTGTTAGGCAACTCGATACCTAAACTACTAAGACGCCACAAAATAGGCCCCAGGCAGCAATCCACCAGCGTAAACTCTTCATTCATAAAATAAGGCAGATCAGCAAATATTGGTGCAATGCTCACAAGGTTTTCACGCAGCTGCTTACGTGCTTTTTCTGCCGTTTTACTTTCAGGAGAATGTACAATTTTATCCACCTGGGCACAGCAATCGCGTTCGATTCGATGCATAAACTGCCGGCTCATTGCACGTGCAACAGGATAAACTGGCAGCAATGGCGGATGAGGGAACCGCTCATCCAGATACTCCATCATCACCTTTGTTTCATACAATGCCAGCTCACGATCCACCAGTGTAGGCAATGAAGCATAGGGATTTAACTCCAGTACTTCTTCTGGAATTGCCTTACCATCGACATCTACGATATCAACAGTAACCCCTTTTTCTGCCAAGACAATACGAACCCGGTGACTATAATGACAACTGGGATCAGAATAAAATGTCATGGATGATCGTTTTGCAACAACCCCCATAGTGGAACCTCGACTGTAATTAGAAATGAAGTGGGTGGCTGTTACTCAGCCACCCGAAAAGTATCAGTGAATATCTTTCCAGTATTCACGATTCAGCAACCAAACCCAGATAAACAGGAAGGCAAGGAACAATAGAACATAGGTACCTATACGCTTGCGATCTTCAGCCACAGGATCGGCGACGTATGCCATAAAGTTCACCAAATCGTAAACTGCCTCGTCATATTCATCAGGAGAAAGCGTACCTTCTTGAGCAAGAGTATAACGGCCACAATCATCTTCTAGGATTTCTTCACGAGTCAGCGGATCGCGCTTGATACCACCATTATGAGCCATGACCGGCCCAGGAGCACAAGCTTGTAAACCCTGAAGGTCAAGCATGGCATGTGGCATACCCACATCCTTAAACACTTTGTTGTTAACACCAACGCCGCGAGAAGGATCTACATAAAAATTACGTAGATAGGTATACACCCACTCAGGTTGACGCGCACGAGTCACCAATGTCAAATCAGGCGGCGCAGCACCAAACCACTGTTTAGCCTTATCGGCAGGCATGGAAATATCCATTAGGCTACCGATTTTCTGGCTAGCCAACACCAAATTATCTGCAGCTAAGCCCAGAGGAATATCCAAATCTGTAGCAACCCGCTCCCAGCGTGAATACTTTGCCGAGTGACAACCCATGCAGTAATTCACAAATAACTTTGCACCATTTTGTAATGATGGCTTATTAGCTGGGTCAGCATCGAATTCATCACAGTGGATCGTGCCGCAATCAAAACTGGACTCTGAACCTACTGCTTTTAGTGGTGCCCAGCATAAAAACAAGACAACAAATAATGCAGCCAGTGATTTCCAGAAACCCATACCACCATCCATCGTCACCCGTGCTGGTTCTGGTTTAGTGGTTTCGAGCTTGGTCCAAATAGGCATTCCTAGGAAGAACAAGAAATATAGAATAGTACAAACCTGCGCCAAGAATGTGCGCTCTGGCGTAGGTGATTTCACACCTAAAACACCCAAAATGATAAATACAGCAGCAAATACCAATACCGAAATTCGGCTAAATGAGCCTTTGTAACGCATGGATTTCACTGGACTGCGATCCAACCAAGGCAACACAAACATAATCGCAATAGCTGCGGCCATCACCAGGAAGCCTGCAAACTTGTCAGGCACCGCTCGCAACATGGAGTAGAACGGCGTGAAGTACCATACGGGTGCAATATGCTCTGGTGTTTTTAGTGGATTGGCAATTTCAAAGTTCGCGTACTCAAGGAAGTAACCACCCATCTCAGGCACAAAGAACATAATGAAACAAAACACGAACAAGAACACAACGATGGGTACAATATCGTGAACGGTGTAGAAAGGGTGGAACGGGATACCATCTACAGGAATACCATTTGCATCCTTATTCTTTTTAATTTCAACGCCATCTGGGTTGTTTGAACCCACTTCGTGCAGCGCAAGAATATGCAACACTACCAATGCCAACAGAACAATCGGCACAGCAACCACATGCAGTGACATAAAGCGGTTCAGTGTGATTCCAGAAATCAGGTAGTCACCACGAACCCACTGCACGATATCGTCACCAACCACGGGTATGGCACCAAACAGGGAAATAATCACCTGAGCACCCCAGAAGGACATTTGACCCCAAGGTAGTACATAGCCCAAGAAAGCCTCAGCCATCAGTGCGACATAAATAACCATACCGAAGATCCAGACCAACTCACGTGGCGGCTTATAAGAACCGTAAATCAAACCACGGAACATATGAAGATAAACCACAATAAAGAAGGCAGATGCACCGGTAGAGTGCATATATCGGATCATCCAGCCGTAGTCCACATCACGCATGATGTATTCAACGGAAGCAAAAGCTCTCTCTGATGAACCCTCAAAGTTCATCAATAGCCAAACGCCGGATATTAACTGTATCACCAGCACAATCATCGACAATACGCCAAAGAAGTACCAGAAATTGAAGTTTTTAGGTGCATAGTACTCAGCCATGTGAGTATTCCAGGCACGTACAATTGGCAGACGACTATCTACCCAGTCACGCATAGCAATCAATGCTTTCATTAGCCGGCCTCCTGATCTACACCAATGACAACAACACCATCACTCTCGTAAGAGTATGGAGGAACATCAAGGTTTGTTGGCGCTGGAACACCCTTGTACACTCGCCCAGCCAAATCAAACTTAGAGCCATGACAAGGGCAGAAGAAACCACCCAACCAGGCATCTCCACCCAGATCCTGGGCGCCAACATCGGGCCGAAATATCGGTGCACAACCAAGGCTGTCTCTTATACACATCTCCGAGCCCACGAGACCGTACTAGA
>OLII01000924.1_pt1 | contig 10633 bp, 10 predicted proteins | sample 1609481 | NCBI WGS metagenome assembly OLII01 (sample SAMN05416859, study PRJEB24817) | seawater metagenome | isolation source: Sea water | place: Canada:Atlantic | collected 2013-11
TAACTGGTAATTCACTAAATCTGTCATGATGAGCTCTCTGAGTAAATATGGTGATTGATGTCAATAATATCCGTGGCGCATTTTAAGAAATTAAAAATTAACTAGCCAGTTATTATGACTATATTTTCAAGTTATCAATCATTCCAAAAACATCATTACCCGTTTTACTAAGAGCCTCTAACAATTAATATCAAATTAAATATCTTTTTCTATCAGTTTATGGCGGAGCGAGATTTACTAGGTAAGTCTTGCAACGCATCATAAATATAGTGAGGTTCTTCAAGTGTAATGAAATGGTTAGTATTTTGAGTTTGTATCATCTGCATGCTGCTAGATATTTTTACGCCTTCCTTAACACTTGCAATCATAGTGCGGCAACTTAATACATCATCTCGTGCACCAATTAGCGCTGTGATATTGCTAAAATTTTCATACAGATTAAACCCTGTATTTTGCTGCCATAAGACAAGATTTTTCACGTTTTTAACGAAGGTTTTATACTGCTTCGGTGTTGAAAAAGAACTCACTATTAATTTTGCTTTTAAAGGATTGCTAGGGCGCATAATAGGCAGTTTAGCGAGTTTTTCTAAACTGATATTGCGATTCATGCCATAAAATAAAGGCAAAAGGTAAGGAGCAACAATATGGGCTGCTTTACTGGCCATGGGCCCAGCTGGCGTTCCCTGAGGCACTACTGCCGCCTCTAAAATGAGTGACACCGATTCCTTGGTGAATTGTGGAAATTGGCGCCCAGTTTCAAGGGCCACCGCGCCACCACGTGAATGGCCGTGAATAATAATATCCCTTGCACTGGCTAACGACTCAATGACCTGCCCCACCCAAAATGCATCGTGTTCAATGGTGCCCAACTCAAAAGGATTGACCGGCCAATTTAACGTTTTTGAAGCTTTTAAAGAAAAAGGTGAGTGATACCCTGCATTGCCCATGTAAATTATTTCATGTTCACTGTCTTTATAGACTTGTTGAAAATAACAGGCATCTTCAGTGAACCCAGGAAAACAAATAATGGTTTTCTGTGCCTTATCTTTATGGCGTTGAATGGCAATCACAGTATCTTGAACAGTAAATATATCACCACCCTCCTGATCAAATACGCCAACGTCAAATGTACCAAAGTGAATTTGTGCTAACTGCTTGTTAGTCCAGTATTGGCGATAAATATGAAAGCTAACAAGAAAGAGAGCAATGAGGGTTAATACGGTCATAGTGGCCTACTGATTAGGTGGGGTATTTTACAAAAGCGCCGTGCTATCAGATCACTTCCCTTTTAGCACTTCAAAATAAAGGGTATCAAAGTATTCCAAAGTGCACTTATTATCAATGAGAATTAATTAGTTTGCCGCAGAATAGTCACTGTTCGTACATATTTAAAATATTAACTAAGAAGATTTTTTAAACTGACCTGACTTAATAATTAAAAATAAGCCAAGGGCTGCTTCTATTAATTCAACGCCAATAAATGACAACTGCACACGGCTTAACTCCCCCACCATTAAGCCCCCTATTAATCTAAAACTGATAAAAGAAACCATGATGGTTACCGCGAGCGTTGCAGAATATAACCAAGTCTTACCTAGGTAATAAATTAAAGAAATGGCCACACCAATACCCACCATAAGGCTGCAGTAGATTAAAATAAACGCCACCTTACCATCCAGATCATTGGCCGTTAAACCAATGCGAAGTAGCTTAGCGTCTATATCCATTAGGGCATTGATGCCTGACACAACAAAATATAGGGACATAATGAGGGTGTAGACTTTTCCAAAGGTGTCTATTTTCATGTTAGGCCTTACTTTTAAATGAAAAGAATCAACTTAACCAGCTCCTTCGCTACTCTTGGCTTTATGTTATGTTCAATCAGCAAAGATATTTCTATTAAAACACACTTAAAGCGGGTAAATCTTTAGGAGGGGACTTTTTACCTAGAACATCACTAAAAATGGATTCTTCATCAATATAGTCTAAATCTAGAAGACTGTTAACATCCTCATATAGAACACTTTTTGAATTAGAATTGAGGGGTTTATCAAAATACAAGGTTGCTATTGTCTTGGAAATGACTTTTCTAAAGCGGGCATTGGTTTCTTTTATATCAAGAAAATTCCACTCGGTTTTTCCTTCAAGTTTATTATTAGACACTATTGCAAAATTTCGCCCCTCTTTATAAGAAAAATTAAACTTGGATGGACCACCAGGCAGGTACATATTCAGGTGAGTTACCCCAATAAATAGGGCGCCTTGATTGAATGAATAATTCCAATATTGATATTTCATTTGTCCAATAATATTGTCAGTCTTTAATTGCTGACTCTGTGCATTCCATGCACTTTTAACAAACAGTAAACGCTCTGTCACACCCACTTTTATATTAAAGGTTTTTTGATAGTAATCGGCCAGGGATATCAAGTATTCAGGGGCCACGTAACCGATAGGCACAAAATAAACATCCGCCGACAGCTCTTCTTCATAGGCATCTAACTTAGGGTAATTAAACGCACAAGATGTAATGAATAAACTTATGGCTAATACACATAGCGCCTTTAACAATTGGTCCATATTACTCTCTTAAAATGAGTCATCCCCAAACTAGTCATTTCGCACATAGCTTTTAAAACTATACGTCTTAAGGGTAATGGACAAACTGGAGGATTTTTAAAAGAGGCGATTTTAGAGTAACCATCAAGGCATTCATAGCCTTTAAAATGTCCGACATTGACATAATTTATAAGAGGCTAAAACTCACTAAAATTTAGTTTACCGTGAAAGAAAGGTTTTAGTGAGAGCAAGTAAAAAGCTTGCCCTCCCTTTTTATGCTAATTTAAATCGCCGTCACTAACGCTGACTTCAACGTATCAATAGCAGCATTCATGGCCTTCTGAACAGCTGACTTGGCCATAATCTCTAGGGTAATTAACTCCGCCTCCATCACCAGTTTTTCGCGAGCCAACTCACTTTCAAAATCTTCTTGATTAAGATCACCATTGGTTCTCGCCTCAACCAATTCTGCAATGGAATCTTTATTATTCTGCAGCACCTTTAATACGTCCTGACTTACCGCACCGCTTTCGTCTTTTAACACGCCAGCAGCACTTTGTGCCATATCATTTAATACGCTTGATAGATCGAAACTCATAATATAATCCTTTATTAGTGTGGCTTACTTAGAAGTGATGGGCTTACTTTCTTCGCCTTTTATCATAGCCAAAAAGACACGCTGAAACTGCTGGCGATGGTGTTTGATAATAAAGTCAGAAATGGTGTCTTTCTTTTGATGGGTTTTTCTATCATCGCTCCATAATGCCTGAGCGATTTCGACTTGTTTAAGCGTAAGCTCATTGGTGGCGCGAACCTGCTGCCTAAGTTTCAAGGCATTGAGGTCTACTTCTACTTCGAGATATTGCTTAGCTGATTGCTGATAAGTTCTTTTATCTTTAGGTTGGTAAGATAATTGGGCGTAGAAGTAATCCACTTTCTTGGCCACAAGTTGCATTTGATTTAAGGATAGCTCATCGTAATCTGAGATTTGATTGATGGCACAGGCATTTAGTAATAACAATGTCATGGAAAGCATGATGGCTTTCGTTAGATGTATTGATTTCATTAGGCTTCCTTTCCAGTCTTTGAATATTGTATTAGATGAGGCTTCTTTGCTAGGAGTTTCTTCCTGCTCTAATTTTTATAAGCCGTACCAACCATGGTAATGCAGTTCGGGCAGCCACTCAAAGTATGATTATTATTAGTACTCATATACATGCCTCCAGTCCCTAGCTGCTGATGCTGCACAATGACATGAGTTGCACCCATTTGCGCAGCCTTATTTCGCAAATCATTGCGACATTGAATAATATTGGCTGAAGGTGAGCGACCATTCATACCCACATCACAACTCACATCCCCCATTGCTATAAATTCACCTGCATTAGAATTAGGCAGTTGCGAGTAAAGCTGCACACTTCTACCCGCTTGTGATAACTCAATTGATGCACAACCTGTGAGTGCAATGCACATGGCTACTGATAATATTTTCATCACTAATTAACTCCTTTTCTACTAGCGTAATGCTAACTATTTTAAGCGGTACTCGCGATTTATAGTTATCTGCGATTTTGTATTTTAGCGTGGACAAGTCTTAGAAAGGCTCAGTCAAACAGCACAACTGAATCGAAGCTGAAATCAACGATTCTGACCCTTTCGATTCTACTTTTAATTCTTAACCTTAGTCGCGAATACGATACCAATACTCGTATCCACGCTGGTAGCCAAGTTTTTCATAAAGCTTTATAGCAACGTGATTATCCGCAACTACTTGCAGATATGAGTTCGAAGCACCTTTCTTTTCGGCCCAGTACAGCATACCGTTTAGAAGCTTAGTTCCGTATCCTTTCTTCCTGACACTCATTTTTGTTGATATATCAAATAAGCCAAAATATCCATTGCTTATTACACCAAGACCACAAGCTATTTCAACACCATCTTCTTTCAGGACAGCGAATAGAGTTCTATCTTCTATTCGTTTTATCATTTCAAGATGAGTTGTATGGTTATCAGTTTCAATTTCGTTTATTTCGCAATACGAATCCATCCAATCATTACTACTTTTTTCAATAATTTCTATGTCATCAAAACCCGAGTTTTCTATAGACCTGTAAAGGACCAACGATCGATCCATATATCTGTAACCTTTTCCCTCTAAATAGCTATCTAATTCTTGGTTTTCGCTAAATGAGGGAAGGCGAAAAATGCATGGAAGATCTTTTTCCTGAAAGTATTCTTCATATCGGTTAACCAATACTTCAAAATTAACTTTTTGCTCTTGAAGTAAATTCACTGAATTAGCTCTTTTCGTATATCCATTCGAAAAACGTAAAACAATCCCTTCTACTTCAGATTCTTCTAATGCTGGCCACGACCTGAACCCAGCTTTTTCAATTTCCTTGAAATTCAATTTTTACTCTCATATCAAATATGGTTAACGCCAATGTGCACGAGAAGACAGACCTTGGCACGTACTTTTTGTAGGTAAATATTGGAAAACTCTCAGTCAAGCAATACGACTGGCTCGATGCTCAAATCAGCGACTCTGACCCTTTTGATTCTGAATTAATAAGTAGTACAGTTCATAATGTTGCCGTATTTTGTACATTGAGTATTCACCACACTCGAAGCTGGAGGCATGGCTGGTTCCGAACCGCGCAAGGGAAACTTAGGCATTACCCCATCTGAAGGGCCACAAATTATATTCATTGTGTACCATGTGACGGGACCAGGTAAGATATCAGCAAAAATACCGCCAGCATTACGGTAGCTATTTGCAACGCGGTAAGTTCCTCCACCACAGACTTCCGATGTTTTTTCAAAACATGGAGATGTCTCTTTAGTGCAGCGAACGGTTGCCATTTTCTCACCAGTTGGACCGGTATAAAATTTCACAGATGGACCGGCCGTACATCCAATAAGTAAGTATACAGACAATGCTAAAGCGATTATTTTTTCATGTGTCGAAGTTTCCCGTAGTTATAACAATTTATTACACATCGCTATGACGTCTTTCCGGTGACGCCTTATCTCGACGTGTTTACCCGTTCATAATTTTAAAGCCAGCTATCATGAAGCCTACAGCCTAATCGGTCAATAAAGGTCGGATTATTTCACGTCTCACCCCAAAATTAATTAGCACCAGAACTATCTAAAAACATACCACGCGGATTCAAACCTTTATCGGTTATCAATCTGTTTTATTCCAGCTTTACGCCGCCCAAAGTACAAAGAGTTTTTAAAGTGCATTAATGACGCTTTATTAGCAGTTATCATTGATCAGACGTTCATTGAATTTTAATTTCAGCTATTTTATCTAATCTCGTAACGATAACAATTTAGGCGTAAGTAGCGCTGAAATCGTTTTATTTTTCAGCATCTGTAGGCACAGGATGTGCCGAAAAGGTTCGTAGGGCAGGACGCCCGTTTGAACCGTGTTGCTCGATAAAATAAATAAGATTGAAGGTTAAGCGTACGGGTCGGTAGCTGGGGTGTGGGGGTAAGTCCCCCACAAAGGAAATACATCTAGCTAAGACATTGAGTATTAAACAGTGAATTTAACTCATGGAAATAATTCATATCTTTAAAGTACACATAAGTAAGTCAGACAGAGTCATACAATATAACCCTGCTTAACCTCTAACACCACTTACCCATCACAAGCTGGCCCAGCCTCCGCTGCATTAGCCGAATCCAATAGACGTTGAATCATGGCATTACGAGCGGCAATCGTATTAATGCCCAGCACCACGTTTAATTTTTCTCCGTTACCGACAGCTGTCAATGTGGTTTTACCAACAGTGGGGTCAAAGCTGATAGGGTCGTATCGGTATTCACTTTCTTCAAGTCCAGCATCTAGTTGATCAACATCTACGTAAGATTGAACGGTATCCATTTCCAGCGTATCGGGCTCTAGTAATACCAGTGCCGCCACAATATCCCATAAACGAATAACCACATCTAATGCGAAGTCGCCACTTGGGCTGCCATCAAAGCCTGGGAAATCACCGCCTTCAAACTCACGAATGGCTGAAAATAGTTTAGATGTATAACAAGCTTCAGGTGTGCCACCTTGGGTAGCCAGTTCACCAATGCTGGCCGATTCTAATTTTGCCAAGTCCGTTGAGTTGGTGGGCACCAAGTAACTGCTGATATTCTTTTGGGCTAATAAATCAAATGATATTTTGGCACTTAACGGGTCTAGCAAAATATTGAATTCTTGATCGGTACTGAAGTCACTAAGAAATCCAAAGCTTGGATGTGAAAAGATATTGCCGCCTTTATTGTGGGCTCGTTCATTTTCTTCGGTAAAAGGTTGCTCCCCTTCAAAGCCACCGCCCATCATTATAACTTTATCAATGTTGGCTAATTGAGCATCACTGGCTTTTGATAATACACGGGCAAAGGTGGTGAGTTTGCCGGTATTTAAGATAACCGCATTTTCTAATGTATTTAGCTTTTCTAATATAATGTCTTCCGCCATTTCAAATTCGAACGACATACCTTTGTTAGCTGTGTAGTGGTAAGTATCTTGGCTGGCTCGTGGAATTAAATGATCGGTTCCATAAAGTGTGGAACCATTGTCACGCCAAGGTCCAGGAACATACTGTCCATATAAGTTAATGCCCATCACATTACGGCGTTCTAAATTCCAAGTGCCGTTATTGTTAGAGTTTGGTAATTGATAATCGACCACACCATTTACCACGGCCGTTTCATTGGTTACCGCGGTATTATCAGCCTTTACACCGTTGGCACCATAGTGAATTTCTTCTGGGGAAAAGTATGCTCCACGAATAACCTGAGTATCATTGTTGCCTAGCCATTCGAGAATGTTATAAACCGTATTGGCACCGTGTGCCACGGTATTAAATGAGTCTTCAACCACAGCAAGTTCAATTGTATAGCGTGGGTCTTTTGCCACTAACATTAAAGCCACGGCATCATCAAAATTATTGAAATCACCAATCCATATAATGGGCTGAGCGGAATCGAGCTTGTTTGCAATCAATACTTCTTCTTCTGTATCGCTGTCACTGCCACAACCGGATAATAGCGCCATGGATGTCACACTGGCACAAGCGATTTTACAAAATTTCGAATACAACATTAAAATAAATCCTTTGAAGATTTTTATAAAGGTTCAGGGTATGAGCAATTGCCGTGCCTAAACCTGACCGATTAGATGGTTTTAATATAAAGGCTTATTTATGATTAAGATATTTGAATATCACACAACGCATAACTTACTTACCCAGAGTAAGCATCAGCGCACTAAAATCCAGTTAAAAGGTACTGGTTTCATATGAGTTATAATAAAAAAATTAATTCATTTAAATTTAATAGCAAAATTATTTATTTTTTTGGATGAGGTTAGTCAAATTTTTAAAGTGCCTAAAGCTGGTTAATGCCATTAATAAGGGCGGCCAACTGACTAAATGCTATATTACGGTGCTTTTTTATAGCGTCAGCTAATTTATTGCTTTTAAAAAATATTGGTAAGAATAGCGATGCGAGCTTATTTCTTTGTTATTTTCTATTTTTGCCAGTCTTTCGTTTGAGTTGTTTGGTTTAATAATATTGATGAGGTTCAGTTTCAACATTTCCTTCTAAATTCCATCAGTCTTTTGTTTGAATTATCCCCTTTAAATAATTTTGTAACGATTTTGTCATAGTTCTTGCTCTGCTATCTTGTTAGTTAACCGATCGGACAGGAAATTGTATGAGCCTACTTAACCATTACAGACAAAAAGTGGCGTTATATTCGTCGCTTATAATTATCTTAAGCGCTTGCGGTGCGGATAGTAGTTTAGATAATGATGTACAGTCTAAAGATATAGAATCAAGTGATGAGGCTAGCTATGTTCATTTGCGAGTAATGGAAACCACCGACCTGCACGCTAATATCATGAATTATAATTATTATAACGGCAGGGTTGATGATTCTGTTGGATTGATAAAAACCGCAAGCCTTATTCAAGCCGCCCGTAGCGAAGTAGAAAACAGTGTGCTGATAGATAATGGCGACTTACTTCAAGGGAGTCCTTTAGGTGATTATGTGGCTAAGATAAAAGGCTTGGCAGAAAATGAAACACACCCTATTTATAAAGCCATGAATTTATTAAATTATGATGTGGCCAATATTGGTAATCATGAATTTAATTTTGGCCTGCCTTTTTTAAATCAAGCCATTGATGATGCAAACTTCCCCTATATTTCTGCAAATGTCTTTATTGATGATCTCGATAGTGATGAAACAAATGACATTCCTTATTTTACGCCGTATTTGTTAAAACAAAAAAATGTAATTGATAACGCCGGCAATGTTCAGCAAATAACCATTGGCTATATTGGATTTGTACCTCCACAAGTTATGCAGTGGGATAAAGCTAATTTAGCGACCCAGGTAAAAGTAAAAGACATGGTTGATGTGGCGAACAAGTATGTGCCCAAAATGAAAGCACAAGGGGCCGATATAATTATCGCTATTCCCCATTCTGGTTTAGTCACGGGTGAGCGCGTAGGAGGGGAAGAAAATGCCAGTTATTACCTTTCTCAAGTTGACGGCATTGATGCCATTTTATTTGGTCATGCACATCGTAACTTTCCTGGTGATGCTTTCTATGAGGGATTAGCTGGCGTTGATAATGTAAAAGGGACTATTCATGGTGTGCCAGCGGTGATGCCAGGTTATTGGGGGAAATATCTAGGATATATTGATTTAAGTTTAGAAAAAAATACCAATGGTACTTGGTCGGTGGTGGATAGTGAGTCGGTTTTAAGGCCTATTTCCCAAACCCATTCTGACTACACTGTAACGTCTTTGGTTGAATCCCATGTGGGGATAGAAGAAGCCGTTAAGAGTGATCATCAACAAGTTAGCGCCTGGGTAAGTGAGCCGTTTGCAAAAATTTCACAACCTATTAATAGCTTTTTTGCGCTAGTTCAAGACGATCCTTCAATTCAAGTGGTAACAGATGCCCAGGCTTGGTATGTGGACAGTATTGTAAAGGGTACTGAATTAGATCATTTACCGATTTTATCTGTGGGCGCACCTTTTCGTTCGGGGCGTGGTGGAATTGAAGATTATACCGATTTAAGTGCGGGTGACGTGGCTTACGGTAATGTCGCAGATTTATATATTTACCCTAATACCATCAAGGTACTTAAACTCAGCGGTGCAGAAATAAAAGAATGGCTAGAAATGTCAGCGGGGCAGTTTAATCAGGTTGTGGTTGGGGGTCATGATGCTGAGTTAATTAATAAAGATTTTCCAAGTTATTATTTTGATGTGATTGATGGTATCGAATATGAAATTGATATAAGCCAACCACCACGTTATAGCTCTTTGGGAGTTTTGCTAGATGAAGATGCAAACCGTATTAACAATATTCAATATCTAGGTGAGGCACTTAAGCTTCAACAAGAATTTTTAGTGGTGACTAATAATTATCGAGCATCTGGTGGTGGAAATTTCCCAGGAGTGAGCAGCGATAAAATAGTGATTGATGCACCAAATGAAAACCGTCAAACCGTAGCCGATTATTTAATTTACCAAACACAACAAACCCCTGATGTGGGGTTTGATCCATCGGCAGATAACAATTGGTCTTTTACGCCGCTAGCAAATACGCAGGTGTTGTTTAAAAGTTCAAACAAAAGTTCGGCACAAACTTTTTCAGGACAAAACCCTGCGTTGGTTTATTCACATATTGATGATGATGGTTTTGGAATTTATCGGTTAAATTTAGATATCTAAAACCGGCATTGATACCTCGCTAATGTCATTGCCAATAATTGCGCCGTGTCATTAGCAGTTTTAAGTTGGAGTAGCAGTAACTTATTTAAAGGACTTTAAGATGAACGTAAAAGACACAATATTATCTGTAATAGGTACAGGCCTGATAAGCCTAGGCAGTTTTTCTAATGCTGCAGATTATGAATGGAATGCAATCGCACCGGTTAAACTACCCAGTTCACAAACCAGCAATGGAAAAACCATATTGTTTGATGTTTCCCATGGTGGTACGGAAGGCAATGCCGACTGGGTGATTGATGGCTGTCTCTTATACAC
>OLII01000925.1_pt1 | contig 10624 bp, 8 predicted proteins | sample 1609481 | NCBI WGS metagenome assembly OLII01 (sample SAMN05416859, study PRJEB24817) | seawater metagenome | isolation source: Sea water | place: Canada:Atlantic | collected 2013-11
CTACACAGAGTAGATCGTCGGCAGCGTCAGATGTGTATAAGAGACAGCGCCAGGAACGCACCGAGCTGACCAACCTGTCGAGCCTGGCGGTGCCCACCGAGAATGGGCGCAGCGTTGCGCTGTCGCAGGTGGCGACGCTGGAGTACGGCTTCGAGGAAGGCATCATCTGGCACCGTAATCGCCTGCCGACGGTGACGGTACGTGCCGACATCTATGGCAAGGAGCAGCCGGCGACCCTGGTCAAGCAGATACTGCCGACCCTGGAGCCGGTGCGTGCCGAGCTGCCGGATGGCTACCTGCTGGAAGTGGGCGGTACGGTGGAGGATTCGACCCGCGGGCAGAATTCGGTGAATGCCGGGGTGCCACTGTTCATCGTGGTGGTGTTGAGCTTGCTGATGGTGCAGTTGCGCAGCTTCTCGCGCACGGTGATGGTGTTCCTCACCGCGCCATTGGGGCTGATCGGGGTGGTGCTGTTCCTGATGGTGTTCCGCCAGCCGTTCGGCTTCGTGGCGATGCTGGGCACCATTGCGCTGTCGGGGATGATCATGCGCAACTCGGTGATTCTGGTGGACCAGATCGAGCAGGACATCGCGGCCGGGCTGGACCGTTGGCAGGCGATCATCGAGGCCACGGTGCGGCGCTTCCGGCCGATCGTGCTGACCGCGCTGGCGGCGGTGCTGGCTATGATTCCGCTGTCGCGCAGCGTGTTCTTCGGGCCGATGGCGGTGGCGATCATGGGCGGGCTGATCGTGGCCACGGCGTTGACGCTGCTGTTCCTGCCGGCGCTGTATGCGGCGTGGTTCAAGGTGCGCAAGCCCTGAGAAGGCGTTCGCCGGCAAGGCCGGCTCCTACGGAGGCACTGCGCATCCTGTAGGAGCCGGCCTTGCCGGCGAAGGGCCCTAGAGGGCGCCGAAGACCTTCTTGGCCAGGCTGGTGGCCGCGGCCGCCGGGTTCTGGCGGATCGTCGCTTCCTGCTTGCCGATCATCTCGAACAGGCCATCCAGCGCCTGCTCGGTCACATAACCCTCGACGTTGGCGTTCTTGCTGTCCAGCAGGCCCAGCGACGAGGCCTGCCCGGCAAAGCTGTTGTACTGCTTGGCCAGGCCGACCTGGTCGGTGGCCTGCTTGACGATGGGCAGGAACTTGGCACGGATCTGCTCGCGGCTGGTCTTGTTCAGGTACTGGGTGGCCGAATCGTTGCCACCGCTGAGAATACCCTTGGCGTCGGCCACGCTCATCTTCTTGACCGCATCCACCAGCAACGCCTGGGCCTGCGGTACTGCCGCCTCGGCCGCCTTGTTCATGCTGGCTTCGAGCTGGTCGACCTCGGCGCCCATGCCGAATTTCTTCATGGCCTTGGCAGCCTTGCCCAGGTTGCCCGGCAGCTCGATGCGCACGTCCGGGTTGTTGCTGAAGCCGCCTGGGGTGCCCAGTTGCTTGACGGCAATCTGCGCACCCTGGGTCAGGGCATCCTTGAGGCCGCCGGTGGCGTCCTTCTGCGACAGGTCGCCGAGTGACAGCGCCAGCGCACTGGCCGACAACAGCAGGCCGGCACACAGGCCGGTAAAGGTAAGAGCAGGGCGGAACATGGCAGCATCCTTATCCAAAGGCAAAAAGGGGATCAGCGAACGGCGTCGACCTTGATTCGTACAGGCTGGGCGTCGCTACCGTCCAGCTGCACGCCGTGGTGTTCGGTGTTGATGAACAGCAGCTTGCCGTCCAGCTCGATGCGCGCGCTCACGGCATAGCGGTGGCCCGGCTTGACCTGTGCCGGGTCGTAGCTCAGGTGAAACGGCAGGGGCACCTGGCCTTTTACCGGGCCGCTCTGGTTGGCCAGGGTGACGGCTGGCGCATCGGCCAGCGACACGTCCTGCAGACTGACGCTCAGGGTGGCTGCCGGTGGCAGGGCGATGCGCTGCAGGTAGAACACCTCGCCGTCCAGGCTGGCCTTGGAGGGTGACGGGGTGCTGCTGCAGGCGGCCAGCAGGCTGCCCAGCACAGCCAGGGTCAATTTCTTCATCGTGTACTCCTGTTCAGACTTGTTGCTCGGTGTGTTCGGTGGTTTCGTCGCTGCGCTGCAAGGCCACCTGGCGGATCGACAGGCGCACCTCGGCCGACAGCACGCGCTTGGCGGCGCCTTCGGCCAGCTCGCTGAGTTTTTCATGGTAGCCGAGCTTGCCCGCCGCATCCGGGCGCAGCACGCCCTGTTCGATCTGGGTCTGGATGAAGTGGCGGAACAGGCTCTTGTCGAAGAATTCCGGGGCGTTCAGGCCATGCAGGATCGACAGGCGCTGGGCCATGACCACGCACAGGTCTTCCAGCTCTTCGGCGCTGAGGGTGTGCTGGCCGCTGTTGAGCAGCAGCGCGGTGGCCATGTAGAAGCGCTGCAGGGTCTGGGTGATGGCCCGCGCCAGCAGGGTCAGCAGCACGAACTGGCGCGAACTCGGGGCCGGGCGCAGGTACACGCCGTTCTCGAAACGCAGCAGGCCCTGTTCGACGAATGCCTCCAGCCACTGGTCGATCACCCCGTCGAGCTCCTGGGCATCCCAGCGGATGAACAGCTCCGACTGCAGATACGGGTACAGCGCGTGGGTGTAGCGGCCGATCAGTTCGCGGCTGATGCGCGAGCTGCTCTGGAAGAAGCTTGCCAGCAGCGCCGGCAGGGCGAAGATGTGCAGTACGTTGTTGCGGTAGTAGGTCATCAGTACCGCGTTGTTTTCATCCAGGTACAGGATGCGCCCCAGCGCGTCCTGCTGCTCGGCCAGCAGGTCCATGCCGCGCACGTGGCCGATCAGCGCCAGGCCGTCGCCTTCGGGCAGGGTGGTATGGGCCGAGTAGGGCACCTGGCGCAGCAGCGCCAGGTACAGGTCCAGTACCCGCGCCAGGGCGCGTTCGTCCAGGGCCAGGCGGCTGGTGGACAGCAGCGCCAGGGCCACCAGGTTGACCGGGTTGATCGCGGCGGCCTCGTTCAGGTGCTGCGCGACCTTCTCGCCCAGGCGCGAGGTGGTTTCGTTGAGCCAGGCCGGGCGGAACTGCGGGCTGTGGTCCTGTTCGCGCCAGCCCGGTTGCTGCTGGTCGAGGAAGCTGGCCAGGCGGATCGGCTCGCCGAAGTTCACGGCCACCTGGCCAAAGCGCTGCTTGAGCGCGCCGATGACCTTGAAGATGTCGAAGATCGATTCCTTCTTCTTGCTCGCCCCGCGCAGCTCGCCCAGGTAGGTGCGGCCTTCGAGCACGCGCTCGTAGCCGATGTACACCGGCACGAACACGATCGGGGTGCGCGAGGAGCGCAGAAAACTGCGCAGGGTGATCGCCAGCATGCCGGTCTTGGGCTGCAGCATGCGCCCGGTGCGCGAGCGCCCGCCCTCGACGAAGTACTCCACCGGGAAGCCCTTGGTGAACAGGGTGTGCAGGTACTCGTTGAACACCGCGGTGTACAGCGGGTTGCCCTTGAAGGTGCGGCGCATGAAGAACGCACCGCCGCGGCGCAGCAGGCTGCCGATCACCGGCATGTTGAGGTTGATGCCGGCGGCGATGTGCGGCGGCGTCAGGCCGTTGCGAAACAGCAGGTACGACAGCAGCAGGTAGTCGATGTGGCTGCGATGGCAGGGCACGTAGATCACCTCGTGCCCCGGCGCGATGCCTTGCACCTGTTCGATATGGTTGACCTTGATGCCGTCGTAGATCTTGTTCCAGAACCAGCTCAGCACCACTTCGAGGAAGCGGATGGCGGTGTAGGTGTAGTCCGAGGCGATCTCGTTGCCATAGCGCAGGGCCTGGGCCTCGGCCTTGGCCAGCGGGATGTTCTCGCGCTGGGCCTCGTCGCTGATGGCCTGGCGTACCAGCGGGTCGTGGATCAGGCCCTTGACCAGGTTGCGCCGGTGCGAGATGTCGGGGCCGATGACGGCGGTCTTGAGGTTGCGAAAATGCACCCGCAGCAGGCGCTGGGCCATGCGCACGGTGCGCTCGTGGCCCTTGTTGTGCTCGACCAGCTCACGCAGATGGATCGGCGCGGAAAACTGCACGCGGGTCTTGCGCCCCAGGATCAGCACGGTGAGCAGCCGGCGCAGGCGCCCGGTGACGGCCCAGCTGTCGGCGAACAGCAGCTTCCACGGGCTCGATTCGCTGGCCGGCGACTGGCCCCAGAACACGCTGACCGGAATGATCTGCGCGTCCTGTTCGGCGTGCTGGCTGACCAGGTTGACCAGGCGCGTCAGCGTCGGCGGTGCGCCGCGCTTGTCGTGGCGGCCCAGCCAGTCGGGTTCGGGGGTCAGGTAGAAGAACGCCGCCGGCTCCATCATCGGGCCTACCGCCACGGGCAGCACCGGGCGCGGAAGCCCGGCTTTGGTGCATTCGCGGTCGAGCACGGCCAGATCGGTGAGCGCGGGTGATTGCAGCACGTAGAACACCGGACGGCTGCGGTCCAGGTTCAGCGAGAAGGATGACTGGTTGATGGTTTCGGAGCGCACCCACAGGTACAGCAGTCGGCGCAGGGCGCCGAAGATCAGGCGGCGCAAGGGGGAACGGGTCATTCGGTAGGTGCCCTGGGTAATGGGATTCGAGCAGATGCTCAGTAGGTTAGTGTGCCGTATCCGCGCAAGTTCAGCAAAAAGCGCCCCGGTCATGAAAATTGTTGAATGGCTGCGTTATAGTCGGTCCGCCACTTGCAGGACAAATCCGCAAGCGGCGTAGGTGGGGCCTGGTGAGGCCCTGCCGACAAGGCGATTCCAAAATAAAAATCCGGAGTAGTTCAGATGTCGTCTCGTGAGACTGGAAGTGTGAAGTGGTTCAATGACGCCAAGGGATATGGCTTCATTCAGCGTGAGGGCGGTGCGGATGTGTTCGTGCATTACCGCGCGATCCGCGGTGAAGGGCATCGCACCCTGCTGGAAGGGCAACAGGTCGAGTACAACCTGACCCAGGGCCAGAAAGGCCTGCAGGCCGAAGACGTAGTGGGGCTGTAAAGCGGCAGGCGCCAGCCTTGCTGGCGATGGGCTGCGCAGCAGCCCCTTGGCCCGGCGATGCCGGGCTTCGCCAGCAAGGCTGGCGCCTAAGCAAAGCCGGTCAACGGCTCAACTGGTACGCCAGGTGATCTCTTCCTCGCCATCGGCGCTGATGCGGATCCAGCGGTCGGCGTCTTCTTCACCTTCCTCTTCCACCCAGCTACCCGGCGCGCACCGTACTTCGACATTGAGTGCGGCGAATGCGGCGCGGGCGCAGGCGATGTCGTCCTCCCACGGGGTCTGGTCGCTTTCCAGGTACAGGCTGTTCCATTTGCCCACAGCCTTGGGCAGCCAGGTAACAGGTACGTTACCGGCCTTGCACTTGTAGGTCTGGCCCTTCTGCTGCCAGTCGCTGCACGGGCCGAGGGCCTGGCCCAGCCAGGCGGCGATCTGCTTGTGATCGACGTCGGCGTCCTTCAGGTAAATCTCGATATCGGGTTGGCGCATGGGGCTCTCCGGGTGCGGCTCAGTCTTGGCGCACAAAGTAATCGTAACGCATCGATACCGTCACCTCTAAGGGCTCGGGGTGATCGATGACGGCCGCGCGTCTTTCTGCGCTGGCGCGCCAGCCATGGGGGGTCATGGCCAGCAGGTTGGCGCGGTCGGCCGGGGCCGCCAGGCTCAGGCGAAACTCCAGCACTTCGCCGTGGGCGTGGTGCATGCCCTCGGGCACCAGGGCCAGGTGCTTGTCGTCGGCATAGTCGCGCACTTCATCGTACAGCCGTTCGCGCAGCTCCATCAGGTGACCGCGGGTGGGGCCGACGCGCATCAGGCCGCCGCCGGGGCTGAGCAGGCGCCTGGCTTCCTGCCAGTCCAGCGGGCTGAACACGCTGGCCAGGAACTGGCAGCTGGCATCGGCCAGTGGCACCCGGGCCATGCTCGCCACCAGCCAGGTGAGTGCCGGGTTGCGCCGGCACGCACGCTTGACCGCCTCGCGGGAGATGTCCAGGGCATAGCCGTCGGCCTGGGGCAGGGCGTCGGCCAGTTGCGCGGTGTAGTAGCCTTCGCCGCAGCCGATGTCCAGCCAGCGCGCAGGCGCGCGCTCGGCTGCAAGCTCGGCCAGGCGCCGTGCCACCGGGGCGTAGTGCCCGGCATTGAGGAAGTCGCGACGTGCCTCGACCATGGCCTGGTTGTCGCCAGGGTCACGGCTGTTCTTGTGCTGCACCGGCAACAGGTTCAGGTAGCCCTGGCGCGCCCGGTCGAAGCGGTGCCCGGCAGGGCAGCCGACACCGTTGTCCAGGGCGCCGAGCGCGGCGCTGCAGATGGGGCAGATGAGCATCAGACGAGCAACCGGGTCAGGGTCTGGTAGTAGATCTCGGTCAGCACGTCCAGGTCGCTGGCCAGGACCCGCTCGTTGACCTGGTGAATGGTGGCGTTGACCGGGCCCAGTTCGACCACCTGGGTGCCCAGGGTGGCGATGAAGCGCCCGTCGGAGGTGCCGCCGCTGGTGGAGGCCTGGGTGTCGCGGCCGGTCACGGCCTTGATGCTGGCCGACACCGCGTCGAGCAGGTCGCCCGGTTCGGTGAGGAACGGCAGGCCCGACAGCGCCCAGTCCACCTGCCAGTCCAGGCCGTGCTTGTCGAGGATCGCCGCCACGCGGGCCTGCAGCCCTTCGACGGTCGACTCGGTGGAGAAACGGAAGTTGAACAGTGCGGTCAGCTCGCCTGGCACCACGTTGGTGGCGCCGGTCCCCGAGTTGAGGTTGGAGATCTGGAAGCTGGTGGGGGGAAAGAAATCATTGCCCTCGTCCCAGTGCTCGGCGGCCAGTTCGGCCAAGGCCGGGGCGGCCAGGTGGATCGGGTTCTTCGCCAGGTGCGGGTAGGCCACGTGGCCCTGCACGCCACGCACGGTGAGCCTGGCGCCAAGCGAGCCGCGACGGCCGTTCTTGACCACGTCACCGACCAGGGTGGTGCTCGACGGCTCGCCGACGATGCACCAGTCCAGGCGTTCGTTGCGCGCCGCCAGGCGTTCGACCACGGCCTTGGTGCCGTGATGGGCCGGGCCTTCCTCGTCGCTGGTGATCAGGTAGGCGACCTTGCCCTTGTGGTTCGGGTAGTCGGCGACGAAGCGCTCGGTGGCCACGATCATGGCGGCCAGGCTGCCCTTCATGTCGGCCGCGCCGCGCCCGCAGAGCATGCCGTCGGCGTCGATCAGGGCGTCGAACGGGTCGTTGGCCCAGGCCTGCACCGGGCCGGTGGGCACCACGTCGGTGTGGCCGGCAAAGCACAGTACCGGGCCGTCGTCGCTGCCGTGGGTGGCCCAGAAATTGTCGACGTCTTCGATGCGCATCGGTTCGAGCATGAAGCCGGCATCGCCCAGGCGCTGCATCATCTGTTTCTGGCAGTCGAAGTCCAGCGGGGTCACCGAGGGACGACGGATCAGGTCGCAGGCCAGTTCAAGGGTAGGCGAGAGGTCGGCTGGGGCCGTCATGAAGGACTCCGGGGTGCAAGGCTGGGGCAAAAAGAAGGGGCGTTATCTTATAGCAAAAGTGCGGGGAAGGGACTGTGGATCTGTGCTGTCTGTGCGGGCCTATCGCGGGTCAAGCCCGCTCCCACAAGGTACTGCGCAATCCCTGTGGGAGCGGGCTTGACCCGCGATGGCGGTTTATCAGGCGGCAGGTGCGGGCTGCGTGACATCCGCGGGCTTGGGCAGCGACGACAGCATGGCCATGATCAGCGCCGCCAGGTACGGCAGCGATTGCACCAGCAGCATGGTCACCCAGAAGCGCATGTCGTTGCTCGGCAGGCCCTGCACCAGGTAGATGCCCAGCGCCGCGCCCCACAGCAGCAGCATGATGAACAGCTCCTCGCGGGCCTCTGCCAGTGCCACCAGCAGCCCGTGGCTGTCGGCGTTCTTCGGCGTGCGGAAGAACGGAATGCTGCTGGTGAAGAACCCGTACAGTACCGCCTTGGCAATGGTGTGCGACAACGCCAGCCCCGCCAGCGCCGCCGAGAACGCGTCCTTGAGGTTGACCCCTACCGCGCGGCGGTACAGGAACACGATCTTGCCCACCTTGAACACGAACAGCGCCAGCGGCGGGATCGCGAAGATCAGCAGCGGCGGGTCGACCCGCTGCGGCACGATGATCATGGCCGCCGACCACAGCAGCGCACCCACGGTGAAGAAGATGTTCATGCCGTCGGCGATCCACGGCAGCCAGCCGGCCAGGAAGTGGTAGCGCTGGCCGCGGGTCAGTTGGGTGTCCTTGCCGCGCAGCAGGCTGGAGGTGTGGCGCTTGATGATCTGGATCGCGCCGTAGGCCCAGCGAAAGCGCTGCTTCTTGAAGTCGATGAAGGTGTCGGGCATCAGGCCCTTGCCGTAGCTCTCGTGGGAATAGGCTGCCGAGTAACCCTTCTCGAACACGCGCAGGCCCAGTTCGGCATCTTCGCAGATGCACCAGTCGGCCCAGCCGAGCTCTTCGAGCACCGAGCGCCGGGTCATGGTCATGGTGCCGTGCTGGATGATTGCGTCACGGTCGTTGCGGGTGACCATGCCGATATGGAAGAAGCCCTTGTACTCGGCGTAGCAGAGCTTCTTGAAGGTGCTTTCGTTCTGGTCGCGGTAGTCCTGCGGCGATTGCACCACGGCGATCTTGGGGTCGGCAAAGTGCGGCACCATGTGCTTGAGCCAGTTGCGGTCGACACAATAGTCCGAGTCGATCACCGCGATCACTTCGGCGTCCTTGGCGGTGTGCGGGATCAGGTAGTTCAGCGCACCACCTTTGAAACCTGCCAGCGGTGCCACATGGAAGAACTTGAAGCGCTCGCCCAGCAGCTCGCAATGGGCCTTGAGCGGTTCCCACACGGCCGGGTCCTTGGTGTTATTGTCGATGATCAGCACTTCGAAGTCCGGGTAGTCCAGCGCCGCGAGGGCATCGAGGGTCTGCTTGACCATCTCCGGGGGCTCGTTGTAGCACGGCACATGCACCGACACCTTGGGCCGATAGGCGCTATCGGCCTCCACCGGCAGGAACAGCCGGCGGCGCTTGTGCGTCCATACCGCCTCGGCCAGTTCATGGGCCTCGGTCAGCAGCACGATGAACACCCCCAGCGCGCCGAGCGCCAGCAGGAAACCCACGGTGAGGCTGAACCAGGTGCTGTACTGCTGGCTGTAGTCATAGCCGATCCATACCAGCACCGAGCCGCACAGGAACGCGATGAAGGTCAGGAAGGTGCGCCCGCGCTGGCGCAGCGCCGAACCGTCGATCAGCAGCAGGGTCAGCGACAGCATCGCCAGCACCACCGAGCCCACGGCCAGCACGCGCCACTGCGGAATGGCCACCACCGGGCCCTCGAAGTTGAATTTCTGCTGGCGCGCGGCATTGAACACGCCCCAGTAGGCGCCCACCGAACCTTCGTCACTGGCTTTCCAGGGCTGGTCGTAGGCTTCGATCACGAAGTAGTTGTAGCCCTGGCGGTTGAGCAGGTTGACCAGGCTGCGCAGGTAGATGGCCTGATCCGCCTGGGTGGCGTCGGCACCGCCGCGCATGCGGCCATTGCTGGGCCAGCCGACCTCGGACAGCAGCAGCGGCTTGCGCGGGAACAGTTGCTTGAGCTCGCGGGCGCGGTCGAGCACGAACTGCTCGGCCTGGCTCACCGGGATGAATTCCCAGTAGGGCAGGATGTGCGCGGCGATCAGGTCGGCGTGCCCGGCAAGCTCGGGGTTTTCCTTCCAGATGTGCCACTGTTCGCTGGTGGTGACCGGCACCTTCACTGCGGCGCGCACGCGGTCCATGTAGTCCATCAGGGCCTGGGGGGTGACCTCTTCGCGAAACAGCGCCTCGTTGCCGACCATCACCCGCACCACGCTGCGCGAGGTGTTGGCCAACTGGATGGCGGTCTCGATTTCGCGCTCGTTGCGTTCCAGGTCGGGGCTGATCCACACACCCAGGGTCACGCGCAGGCCGAACTCTTCGGCCAGACGCGGGATCAGCGCCTGGGTGCCTTCCACCGTATAGATGCGGATGCTGTCGGTCAGCTTGCTCAGTTGCTCGAGGTCTTCGCGCAGCTCGGCTTCGGTCGGGTACTGGCCCTTTTGCGGGCTTTCGCCCAGGCGAAAAGGCGAATACGAGAAGCCGGAGATCTGCTCCGGCCAGTCGGGGGCGGACACCGGGCGGTTGATCAGTGCCCAGAACCCGGTGAATAGCGCGGCAATCGCCATGACGACCACCAGGTTGATACCAAATTTACGCGATGACATAGATATTTCGGGTTCCGAAAAGTGGAACGGGCAAGCGCCGGCGGGCACGGATCCTACGCACCAGGCAGGTAGCGTGGTATAGGAAACGGGTGCATGTAGCGCTTGGATTTTCCTCAGATGCTGAAGTTCTGAAGCCCGTACAATTGCCGTCCAAAGCAGGGTTTTCACCGGTCATTAAAGCAGGGTTGGCGCCAGGTTTACCAATTCATGGCAATCAGTGCGTCGGTTGCGGGCTGTCATCCTGCGTTGTGGGGCCTATAATGCGCGCCGGTTTTTTCAGGGTTGGGCCATGAGTACAGAAGATCCACGCTTTGCCGGTGTTGCCCGGTTGTATGGCCAGCAGGGCTTGCAACGCCTGCGCGAGGCGCATGCTGTCTCTTATACACATCTCCGTGCCCACGAGACCGTACTAGATCTCGTATGCC
>OLII01000926.1_pt1 | contig 10623 bp, 12 predicted proteins | sample 1609481 | NCBI WGS metagenome assembly OLII01 (sample SAMN05416859, study PRJEB24817) | seawater metagenome | isolation source: Sea water | place: Canada:Atlantic | collected 2013-11
ACACAGAGTAGATCGTCGGCAGCGTCAGATGTGTATAAGAGACAGGGCCTGATTTAGGAGAAACTTGCATGAGCCTGCAAGGTAAAGTTGCACTGGTCACCGGCGCCAGCCGTGGCATTGGCCAGGCGATCGCCCTGGAACTGGGGCGTCTGGGCGCCACCGTCATCGGTACCGCCACGTCCGCCTCCGGCGCCGAGCGTATTGCCGCGACCCTCAAGGAGCACGGCATCGCCGGTACCGGGCTGGAGCTGAACGTGACCAGCGACGAGTCGGTCACCGCCACCCTCGCTTCTATCCAGGTGCAGTTCGGTGCGCCGACCATCCTGGTCAACAACGCCGGCATCACCCGCGACAACCTGATGCTGCGCATGAAAGACGACGAGTGGTTCGATGTCATCGATACCAACCTCAACAGCCTCTACCGTCTGTCCAAGGGCGTGCTGCGCGGCATGACCAAGGCGCGCTGGGGTCGTATCATCAGCATCGGTTCGGTCGTTGGGGCCATGGGTAACGTCGGCCAGGTCAACTACGCCGCCGCCAAGGCCGGCCTGGAAGGCTTCAGCCGCGCCCTGGCGCGTGAAGTCGGCTCCCGTGCGATCACCGTGAACTCGGTAGCGCCGGGTTTCATCGATACCGACATGACCCGCGAACTGCCAGAGGCACAGCGTGAAGCGCTGCAAAACCAGATTCCGCTGGGTCGTCTGGGCCAGGTCGACGAAATCGCGAAAGTGGTTGCGTTCCTGGCCTCTGACGGCGCAGCTTACGTGACCGGTGCGACTGTCCCGGTCAACGGCGGGATGTACATGTAGTTAAATGTGACGGATTGCTTCAAAAAAATGTCATACGAGCTGTCTAAAATCCGTTATAAAGCTGCAACCAAATTCTAGGCGGCAGGTGGGTGTGAAGTTCGAGGGATGCATTACGCTTGAAAAGCGGGCGTCTTTCTATAAACTTACACACCGGCCAGCTGCCTGACATATATCCATTAGGAGTGAAAACTAGGTATGAGCACCATCGAAGAACGCGTCAAGAAAATCGTCGCCGAGCAACTGGGCGTTAAAGAAGAAGAAGTGGTCAACACCGCTTCCTTCGTAGAAGATCTGGGTGCCGATTCCCTTGACACCGTTGAGCTGGTGATGGCTCTGGAAGAGGAATTCGAGACCGAAATCCCTGACGAAGAAGCCGAGAAGATCACTACTGTTCAAGCAGCCATCGACTACGTCACCAGCCACCAGGCTTAAGACTTTGTAGTCGTCGCTTCTTGTCATGGAAAAACCGCACTGCCGTTACTGGCGTGCGGTTTTTTCTTTGCATGAGATGTAGACCATAGAATAAGGAGAGTGCTGTGTCGCGTAGACGCGTCGTGGTCACCGGTATGGGTATGCTGTCGCCACTGGGCACGGATGTGCCAAGCAGTTGGCAAGGCATTCTGGCTGGCCGCAGTGGCATAGGTCTGATCGAGCATACTGACCTGTCTGCCTACTCCACCCGTTTTGGCGGCTCGGTAAAGGGCTTTGAAGTCGAGCAGTACCTGTCGGTCAAGGAAGCCCGCAAGCTCGATCTGTTCATTCAATACGGCCTGGCGGCCGGGTTCCAGGCGGTGCGCAATGCCGGGCTGGAAGTCACCGATGCCAACCGTGAGCGTATCGGCGTGGCCATGGGTTCGGGCATCGGCGGCCTGACCAATATCGAAGAAACCAGCCGGACCTTGCACGAGCAAGGCCCGCGGCGCATTTCGCCGTTCTTCGTGCCAGGCTCGATCATCAACATGATTTCCGGTTTCCTGTCGATCCACCTGGGTGTACAGGGGCCCAACTACGCCATTGCCACTGCCTGCACCACGGGCACGCACTGCATCGGCATGGCGGCGCGCAATATCGCCTACGGCGAAGCCGACGTGATGATCGCCGGTGGCGCAGAGATGGCGGCCTGTGGCCTGGGTATGGGCGGTTTTGGCGCTTCGCGTGCGCTGTCGACGCGCAACGACGAGCCAACCCGTGCCAGCCGGCCGTGGGACAAGGGCCGTGACGGTTTCGTGCTGTCCGACGGTGCCGGTGCGCTGGTGCTCGAAGAGCTCGAGCACGCCAAGGCGCGGGGCGCGACCATCTATGCCGAACTGGTTGGTTTTGGCATGAGCGGCGACGCCTACCACATGACTTCGCCACCCGACAACGGCGCCGGTGCGGCCCGCTGCATGGCCAACGCCTTGCGCGATGCGGGCGTGAACCCCAGCGAAGTCGGCTACATCAACGCCCACGGTACCTCGACGCCTGCCGGCGACCTGGCCGAAGTGGCAGCGATCAAGTCGGTGTTCGGCGAGCACGCCTACAAGCTGGCCGTGAGCTCGACCAAGTCGATGACCGGTCACCTGCTGGGGGCTGCCGGCGCGGTAGAGGCGATTTTCAGCGTGCTGTCCATCAATGGGCAAGTGGCGCCGCCGACCATCAACCTCGATGAGCCGGATGAAGGCTGCGACCTGGACTTCGTGCCGCACCAGCCGCGCAACATGCCGATCGAGGTCGTGCTGTCGAACTCCTTCGGTTTTGGCGGTACCAATGGCTCGCTGGTGTTCCGCCGGTTCGCCGAGTGATGCACAGCTGGGTCGATGGCCTGCCGGCTGACGCCCTGACGTTGGGCAGCCGCGGGCTGGCCTATGGCGATGGTCTGTTCGAGACCATCGCCGTGCGGGCCGGGCAGCCCTCACTGCTGACGTATCACCTCGACCGCCTGGCGCTGGGTTGCCAGCGCCTGGCGATCGACGCCGATCATCCGCTCATCCGCGACGAGGTATGCCGTTATGCCGGCTTGCTGGGTGATGGCGTGCTCAAGCTCATTCTCACCCGTGGCGACAGTCAGCGCGGCTATGCCCCGGCTGCCGGTGCACCGCCGCGTCGCATTCTTCAGGCCAGCCCCGCCGCCAGCTACCCGCCGCAGAACGCCGAGCAGGGGGTAAGGCTGTTTGCCTGCCAGACCCGCCTGGCCGAGCAACCCTTGCTTGCCGGGCTCAAGCACCTCAATCGCCTGGAGCAGGTACTGGCACGGGCCGAGTGGCAGGGCGCCGAGTACGCTGAAGGTTTGATGCGTGATGTATCCGGGCGCGTGATCGAAGGTGTCTACAGCAACCTGTTCGTGGTGCGCGATGGCGTGCTGTACACCGCCGACCTGGCGCGTTGCGGCGTGGCCGGGGTAATGCGCGCTGCCTTGCTGGACGAGGCGCCGCGCCACGGTATCACGGCCCGTGTGGTCGACCTGGCGCTGGCCGATCTCGAGCAGGCCGACGAGGTGTTGCTGTGCAACAGCGTGTATGGCGTATGGCCGGTGCGTGCATTTGCATCGCTGAACTGGTCGCCGGGGCCGCTCACCCGTAAACTGCAGGCCATTGCCCGTACGCTACTGGATGCCTGATTCGTGAGACGTAAATTGTTGGTGCTGCTGGAGACCGGGTTGATCCTGGCCGGCCTGCTATTGGGCTTCTCGGCCTGGAAGGTGCACTCGGCGCTGGAGCAGCCGCTGCACCTGACCGGCGAGCGGTTGCTCGATGTTCCTACCGGCACCACGCCCAACCGCATGTTCTACCGCATGCAGCAGGACGGCGTGATCCGCGACGCCTTCTGGCTGCGCCTTTACTGGCGCTTCAACATGCCGAGCGTGGCTTTGCATACCGGCGAGTACCGCATGACCCCCGGCATGAACGTGCGCGACCTGTTCGAGGCGTGGCGGCGTGGTGACGTGGTGCAGTACAGCCTGACCCTGGTCGAGGGCTGGAATTTCCGCCAGGTGCGCTCGGCACTGGCCAGACATGAAAAGATCCGCCAGACCCTGGATGGCCTGAGCGACAGCGAGGTCATGGACAAGCTCGGGCACCCGGGCGTGTTCCCCGAGGGGCGCTTCTTCCCTGACACCTATCGGTTCGTGCGCGGCATGAGCGATGTCGAGTTCCTGCAGCAGGCGTACGCGCGCCTGGAGGAGGTGCTGGCCAAGGAGTGGAACGAGCGCTCCCCGGCTGCGCCCTATCGCGACCCTTACCAGGCGCTGATCATGGCCTCGCTGGTCGAGAAGGAAACCGGCGTGCCACAGGAGCGTGGTCAGATCGCCGGCGTCTTCGTGCGTCGCCTGCAGATCGGCATGCTGCTGCAGACCGACCCTACCGTGATCTATGGCATGGGCGAACGCTACAACGGCAAGATCACCCGCGCCGACCTGCGTGAGCCCACGCCCTACAACACCTACGTGATCGCCGGCCTGCCGCCGACGCCGATTGCCATGGTCGGGCGTGAAGCCATTCACGCGGCCTTGAACCCGGAGCCGGGCAGCAGCCTGTACTTCGTCGCCCGGGGCGATGGCAGCCATGTGTTCTCCGACGACCTGGGGGCGCACAATTCTGCCGTGCGCGAGTACCAGATCAAGCGGCGTGCCGACTACCGTTCAAGCCCGGCGCCAAGCGCCGGCGACACCCCGAACGAGGTTCCTGCGCCCGAGGCGCCCCAGGCTGCACCGCAGCCTGCCGAGCCCTCGGTGCAGCCGGATGTTCCCCCGGCCAGCGAACCTACCCCGCAATGACCCTGATTAAGGACTGCCTGTGAGCGGCTTGTTTATCACCCTGGAAGGTCCCGAAGGCGCGGGCAAGAGCACCAATCGCGAGTACCTGGCCGAGCACCTGCGCGCCCACGGGCTGGATGTGGTGCTGACCCGCGAGCCGGGCGGCACCCCGCTGGCCGAGCGCATCCGCGAACTGTTGCTGGCCCCCAGCGATGAGACGATGGATGCCGACACCGAGCTGTTGCTGGTGTTCGCCGCGCGCGCCCAGCACCTGGCCCAGGTGATCCGCCCGGCGCTTGCGCGGGGCGCCATCGTCCTGTGCGACCGTTTCACCGATGCCACCTATGCCTACCAGGGCGGTGGCCGCGGGCTGTCGGTCGAGCGCATTGCCACCCTTGAAACCTTCGTCCAGGGCGACCTGCGCCCCGACCTGACCCTGGTGTTCGACCTGCCGGTGGAGGTCGGCCTTTCGCGCGCAGCGGCGCGCGGGCGGCTGGATCGCTTCGAGCAGGAAGGCCAGGCGTTTTTCCAGGCTGTTCGCCAGGCCTACCTGGCCCGCGCAGCCGCCGACCCGGCGCGCTATCACCTGGTCGATGCCGCGCAACCGCTGGCCCGGGTTCAACTCGCCCTAGATGCGTTGCTGCCGCAGATCCTGGAGCGTTGCCGTGGCTGAGGCCTACCCGTGGCAGGCGACGCTCTGGCAGCAACTGGCCGGGCGCACACAGCATGCCCATGCGTACCTGTTGCACGGCCCGCAAGGCATCGGCAAGCGGGCGCTGGCCGAGCGCCTGATGGCGTTTCTGCTGTGCCGCCAGCCCGAGGGGCTTGAGGCGTGCGGGCACTGCAAGTCGTGCCAGTTGCTGAAGGCGGGCAGTCACCCGGACAACTACATCCTGGAACCTGAAGAGGCCGACAAGCCGATCAAGGTCGACCAGGTGCGTGACCTGGTCAGCTTCGTGGTGCAGACCGCGCAGATGGGCGGACGCAAGGTGATTCTCATCGAGCCGGTCGAGGCAATGAACATCAACGCTGCCAACGCCTTGCTCAAGAGCCTCGAAGAGCCTTCGGGCGATACCGTGCTGTTGCTGGTCAGTCACCAGCCCAGCCGGTTGCTGCCGACCATCAGGAGCCGTTGCCAGCAACAGGCCTGCCCGTTGCCAAGTCAGGCGCAGAGCGAGGCGTGGCTGGCAGCCGCGTTACCCGACAGTGACGAGGCCGAGCGCCACGAACTGCTGAGCCTTGCAGCAGGTTCGCCACTGCTGGCTGTCAGCCTGCAGGCCCAGGGTGTGCGCGAGCAGCGCGCGCAGGTGGTCGAGGGGGTCAAGAAGCTGCTCAAGCAGCAGCAGTCCGCGACCCAGTTGGCTGAAGGCTGGAACAGTATCCCGCTGTTGTTGCTGTTCGACTGGTTCTGCGACTGGTCCAACCTGATCCTGCGCTATCAGCTGACCCAGGACGAAGAGGGCCTGGGGCTGGCCGACATGCGCAAGGTCGTGCAGTACCTTGCCCAGAAGAGCCCGCAGGGCAAGGTGCTGGATATCCAGGACTGGATTTTTGTGCAGCGCCAGAAGGTGCTCAACAAGGCCAACCTCAACCGCGTGCTGTTGCTCGAAGCGTTGCTGGCCTCCTGGGCCCTGTTGCCGGGCCAGCGTTGAGCTGGCCTTTCGATCCTCCATTTTCAGTGTTGTCATTACGCCCATGCTTGTAGATTCCCATTGCCACCTCGACCGTCTCGACCTCGCCGCCCATGGTGGCTCCCTGGATGCCGCGCTGGATGCCGCGCGGGCACGGGGCGTCGGGCATTTCCTGTGCATCGGCGTAAGTGCCGACAATGCGGCCCAGGTCAGGGCGCTGGCAGCGCGCTACCCTGATGTGGACTGCTCGGTCGGCATTCACCCGCTGGACCTGGCGCCAGGCGAAGCGCCGGCGCTGGACTGGCTGCTCGGCGAACTGAACCACCCCGAGGTGGTGGCCATTGGTGAGACCGGGCTGGACTATCACTACGAGCCCGAGGCTGCACAGTTGCAACAGGCGTCGTTTCGCCTGCACCTGGAGGCGGCCAGGCTCACCGGCAAGCCGGTGGTCATCCATACCCGTGCGGCGCGCGCCGATACCCTGACCCTGCTGCGCGAGGCGGCATTGCCGCAGGCAGGCGTGCTGCACTGCTTCACCGAAGACTGGGAGATGGCCAAGGCAGCGCTGGACCTGGGGTATTACATTTCGTTGTCGGGGATTGTCACGTTCCGCAATGCCGACGCGTTGCGTGATGTGGCGCGGCAGGTGCCGGCAGATCGTTTGCTGGTAGAGACCGACTCACCGTACCTGGCGCCGATTCCGCACCGCGGCAAGCCGAACTTGCCGGAGTATGTGCGTGACGTGGCGGAGTTCATCGCGTTGGTGCGGGGGGAGCGTTACGAGCAGCTGGCGCAACAGACCACCGAGAACTTCAGGCGTCTGTTCCCCCTGGCACGGGTGCGGGTGGCCTGACCCCGCTGCGCGGGCGCCGTGGCGGTCGCGCGGGCAAAAAAAACCCGGGTTCTGGGGGGGAATCCGGGTTAAGACCATTAGGAGTAAAACAAAGGCGAGCGGTCCGTGTTCACCCTTATCGGCGCGTCACTTGGGGGGATGCGTCGCGCCAACACCTCAAGTATTGGTCAGGTTCGCCGCGATTCCACCAAGGGTTGATCGTTTTTTAAACAGATTTGGAATACGTGCGGCCCTGCTGAGCACGCATTGCTCTGCCGTGCGCCTGACCGCCTGGATTGCACGTCTGGGGCAGGGGGAAGGGGAGGTCCGCTTCGGGCAACCGGGTCGCCGGCCTGTTCAAACTCATCAAGAAACATAGGCATGCGCGGATGATCCGTGCATTTTTGCGCAAGTTAGGCATAATAACGGGCTTCGATTTTGATCCAGTCCTTCTTATGCAGAAAGAACCTCGTAAGGTCCGTGAGTTTCGTCGCCGAGAGCAAGAGATTCTCGATACCGCGCTCAAGCTGTTTCTCGAACAGGGTGAAGACAGTGTCACCGTCGAGATGATCGCTGACGCCGTGGGTATCGGCAAAGGCACGATCTACAAGCACTTCAAGTCCAAGGCGGAGATCTACCTGCGCCTGATGCTCGACTACGAGCGCGATTTGAACGAACTGCTGCACTCTGCCGATGTGGATCGCGACAAGGAGGCCCTGTCGCGTGCCTACTTCGAATTCCGCATGCGCGACCCGCAGCGCTACCGCCTGTTCGACCGCCTCGAAGAGAAGGTGGTCAAAGGCAACCAGGTGCCGGAAATGGTCGAGGAGCTGCACAAGATCCGTGCCTCCAACTTCGAGCGCCTGACCCTGCTGATCAAGGGTCGCATCACCGAGGGCAAGCTCGAGGACGTGCCGCCGTATTTCCACTACTGCGCAGCCTGGGCCCTGGTGCATGGCGCGGTGGCACTGTATCACTCGCCGTTCTGGAGCAATGTGCTGGAGGACCAGGAAGGCTTCTTCCAGTTCCTCATGGACATTGGCGTGCGCATGGGCAACAAGCGCAAGCGCGACCCGGAGCCATCTGGCAGCTGAATGCTCGCTGGCGCCGTGCAGGCATATACTCAGGTAAGAGGCTTGCAAAAAACTGATTTCTGAGTCAGGTTTTGCAGGCCCGATTCACACTTGCCGGAGTGCTCCATGATCGTCGACCGTCAAGGCAGACGTTTTCGCAACCTGCGCGTCAGCCTCACCGCGGCGTGTAACTATGCCTGCACCTATTGCGTGCCGGACGGCAAGCGTCTGGTCGCAGCGCAGGATGAGCTCTCGGCCCAGGCCATGGTGCGTGGGGTGGCCTGGCTGATCGAAGCTGCCGGTATCGAGCGCCTGCGTATCACCGGTGGCGAACCCCTGGTCAGTCCCAAGCTCGAAGCCTTCCTGGCTGGCGTGTCGGTGCTCGGCCTCGATGACATCGCCCTGACCACCAATGGCCAGTTGCTCGCGCGCAAGCTGCCATTGCTGCTGGATGCCGGCATCCGGCGCCTGAACGTCTCCCTTGATACCCTCGACGCCGATGCCTTCCGCGGGATCTCCCGTGGCGGGGATCTGGCCAGTGTGCTCGATGGCATGCACAAGGCCAGCGACGCCGGCATGAAGATCAAGGTGAACATGGTGCCACTGCGCGGGCGCAACCTCGATCAGGTGCTGCCGCTGCTCGACTACTGCCTGGCCCGTGGCTATGAACTGCGCTTTATCGAACTGATGCGCATGGGGCACCTGGCCAGCGACCACAACGCTTTCCTGCAGCAGTTCGTGAGCCTGGAGCAGTTGCTGCAACTGATCGGCGAGCATCACGAGTACGCCCAGGCCGATGCGCCAGTGGACGCCACTGCATTGCGCTACCGGGTGCCGGGGCAAGGCCACTTCGGCGTGATCGCCAACGAAAGCGTGCCGTTCTGCCGAACCTGCTCGCGCCTGCGTCTGTCTTCTACCGGGTGGCTGCATGGCTGCCTGTCGTCGAGCAACCGGCATTTCATCGGTGACCTGCTCGACAAGCCGCGCCACCAGGCGTTGCCGGCCTTGCAGGGCATGTTGATGAAGGCCCTGGGCGACAAGCAGGCCGTGGCATTTTCAGGCGGTGCCACGGTGATGAAGATCATCGGCGGTTGAGCCATACCCTCCAGCTGGCGCAAAACCTGCATCTGGCGGCTGTTCGCCGGTTTTCCGTCACCGGCTTCTGGAGGAAAGATGCGTAGCCTGGTTCTGCTGCTGGCGCTGATGGCGCTGGGTGGCTGCATGAATGTGAGCGATATGGGCGAAGGTGTGCGCTACCACATGAGCGACGCCGGCCTGCTCGACCATAGCGAAACCCGCCGTTCGTTGTCGGTGCGCCTGCAGCCCGACTCGTTCGTCTTCATCGGTCAGGGCGTGTTCGTGCCGCCGGGCAATGCCTATCCGCGGCCCAACGTGGTGGCCGAGGAAGCCTTCAAGGCCTTTGTCGAGTACTTCCCGCTGGTGCGACGTGCCGAGGGTCCGCTGGGGCTGGAGGATGCCTTGTCCCAGGCGCGCGACGTGGGCGCGCATTACCTGCTGTATGCGCGTTTTGCCAAGGCCGACAACCGTATCGGCAATGGTGACGAGTGGTACGACGAGCAGGCGGTGGACCGCCTGGGTGTCGACACCGGAAGAATTCAGCTGATGCTGATCGAAACCAGTACCCGCTATCTGATCGATACCGTGAGCATCCGCAGCCGTGGCGGTTTGCTGACGTTCCACGACAATCAGCCGCAGGATTTGCTTGCGGCACCGCTTGAGGATTACGCTCGCAGTTTGTTGGGCATGAGCCGCTGAGGAGCAGATGATGGTGGATACCGGCAAGGCCAATGACCTGTTGGCGCAACTCCCGAAGGTCGGCAAAGGTCCGGCGCCGGTCCACCTGTGGAATCCGGACTTCTGCGGCGACATCGACATGCGAATCGCCCGCGACGGTACCTGGTACTACCTGGGCACCCCGATTGGTCGCAAGCCGATGGTGCGTCTGTTCTCCACCATCATCCGTCGCGACGGGGATGACTACTTCCTGGTCACGCCTGTGGAAAAGGTCGGAATCCAGGTCGATGATGCGCCGTTCGTGGCGGTGCTCATGGACGTGCAGGGCAGTGGTGAGCAGCAGGTACTGCGCTTCACCAGTAATGTGGAGGATGTGGTCGAGGCCGGGCCCGAGCACCCGCTGCGTTTCGTGATCGACCCGCTGACACAGGAGCCTTCGCCTTACGTGCACATGCGCAACAACCTCGAGGCGCTGATCCATCGCAGCGTGTTTTACCAGCTGGTAGAGCTGGCTGTAACGCGCGACATCGATGGGCAGCCATGGCTGGGCGTATGGAGTGCGGGGCAGTTCTTTCCAATCGGGCAGCAATAGCCTGTCGCAGCCTGTATCGCCAGGCAGCCCTGGCCCGGGCTGAAGACCAAAACGAAAAAACCCGCCAAAAGGCGGGTTTTTCGAGTATTTCAGAAGCTGTGCAAGCACGCTCTGAAACGATGTTTGGCTCCGCGACCAGGACTCGAACCTGGGACCCAATGATTAACAGTCATTTGCTCTACCGACTGAGCTATCGCGGAA
>OLII01000927.1_pt1 | contig 10614 bp, 10 predicted proteins | sample 1609481 | NCBI WGS metagenome assembly OLII01 (sample SAMN05416859, study PRJEB24817) | seawater metagenome | isolation source: Sea water | place: Canada:Atlantic | collected 2013-11
GACAGGTATTTTCTCCAGCACTTTTTGGCAAGCTAGCGTCATTTTGCTCACTCGCAAAAGCGATGTTGATTGGCAATAAAAAACACGAAAACAAGAATACAGTAAGTGCTGAGAGAAATTTTCTCATTAAAACAAGGCTCCTTTTTTGCACAAGTTATAGGTGAATAAAATCACGCTAGCTATTGCGCTTACCTGAAAAAATTGGGTAATGTACTTATAAAGTAATAAAAATACAATTATCTTTATATAAACGTCAATTAGGCTGCTGTAAATAATAATAAACTATATGTAGCAATGCTGTTAATGCACACTAAAAGTAGAGGTATCATGGACAACCCTTGGCTAATAAGACGATTAGAGCGAGTAGCAAAGCGACATCAAGATCATCGTAGCCCATTTCAACGTGACCGCGCTAGAATCTTACACTCGGCAGCCTTTCGTCGTTTACAATCAAAAACGCAAGTAATGGGCAGTGGTCAAAGTGACTTTTATCGAACACGGCTCACTCACTCTTTAGAAGCCTCGCAAATTGGCTCAGGAATTATTGCGCAAATTCGTAGTAAATATCCACAACAAAGTGTTGAGCTATTTCCCGCTGACGACAGCTTAATTGAATCACTGTGCTTAGCACATGATATTGGTCACCCACCTTTCGGCCATGGTGGAGAAGTTGCCTTACATTATATGATGCGTGATCATGGCGGTTTTGAAGGTAACGGACAGACCTTTCGCATCGTTGCTCATTTAGAGCCTTTTAGTGAAAATTTCGGCATGAACTTAACACGTCGAACCTTGCTTGGTTTAATAAAGTACCCGCAAGTACTAGATAAATTACAATGTAAGCCTTTGCCCGAATTACCCAAATCAACAAGAGAACTAAAAGCCGACAATTGGCATCCCCCTAAAGGTTTATACCAAGACGATATTGAAATGATAGATTGGGTGCTTGCACCACTTTCAAGTAACGATAGAACAGAGTTTCAAAAAACGACCACAAAAGCTAATGGCCACAAGAAAACAATTTATAAGTCATTAGACTGTTCAGTGATGGAGTTAGCTGACGATATTGCCTACGGCATTCATGATTTAGAAGACGCCATAGTCACAGGCGTTGTATCACAGCAAGACTTTAACCATCACGTCATTAAAAAGTTACAGCTGCTTGATGACCCATGGATACAGTCATACAGCGAAACATTAGCGAGTAAACTTTTTGATAACCAGCGATTCATTCAAAAAGAAGCCATTGGTGGCTTAGTTAATTACCTGATCACAGCAGTAGAGCTAATTGATGTTAACGAAGTAAAAGCAACAAATTTTCAAGAGCCATTACTTAAAATTAACGCGGTACATCCAACAATTGCAGCTCAAACACTACAAATATTTAAAGATTTTGTTTATCAATATGTTATAAAGCAAACCTCAATTCAGCAACTTGAATACCGTGGGCAACAAATCGTCATGGAATTATTTACAGCACTGGCATCTGATCCTGAGCGGTTACTACCTAAAGCTACGGTTATACGTTGGCAACAAGCAGAACAAAACGGACAGAATTCGCATCGTATTATTGCTGACTATGTAGCAGGTATGACAGACGAATACGCCACCCGACTTTACCAGACACTATTTTTACCAATAGGCCAAACAGGTTTCGGAAAGCACGATTACTAAACGTGTTAACTGTCCGATATGATTAAAAAATTGAAAAGCGATAAGCGCTTTGACAACCAATAGAGATGTTATCTGCCAATGGCAAACATGCTAGATATTTATTGCGGCAGTAATGCCTTCAAGACGATCCAAGAACACGGCTTCAAACAAGAACTTTTTACCACTATGCTCGGCGCTAGCGGTGGTCCTAAGTGGTTTTCATTATTTGGTTTAGACAAATATTTGTTTGGTGAATATTTTAAAGACCGGACAGCTGAATTAAATTTAATCGGTTCTTCAGCAGGAGCATTTCGATTTGCCGCCCTTAGCCAGCAAGATCCTGTCGCAGCCATTACCCGTTTAGCTACCTTGTATTCTGAAACAACCTATTCGCAAACGGCGGACGCAAAAGAAATCACCGAAAAAGCTATCACACTCCTTGATGACGTATTAGGCGACACGGGTTGTGAAGAAATAATTAATAATCCTGTATTTAAAGCGCATTTCATTGTCGCTAAATGCCGAGGTTTAACAGCGCTTGAACATAAGTTACCGTTAATGCTCGGTTTAGTCGCTAGCATGGTATTTAACCAAGTTAATCGAGGTCTACTGGCGAAACAATACCAACGTTTTGTTTATCATCATCCTAAAAGCCAAATAACCATTAGCGATGATTTTAATTTCAACAATCAATACCATGCGCTAAACAAGCAAAACTTATCATCAGCCTTGCTCGCTTCCGGCTCTATACCTATAGTAATGAATGGGATTAAAGATATTAAGGGCTCCGCTAAAGGCTTATATCGAGATGGTGGCATTATTGATTACCATTTTGATGTTAACATCAGCCCAAGCACAGGTTTAACACTTTACCCGCATTTCTCATCAACTCCCAAGGCTGGTTGGTTTGATAAAAATTTAGTACGTAAAGTCAGTGCAAAGCATTACCAAAACACTGTGATGTTAGTACCGTCTAATGAGTTTATTGCTCGCTTACCGTTTGGGAAAATTCCAGACCGTAAAGACTTTACTGATTTAGACGCAAGCACGCGGATAAAGTATTGGCGAACGGTGTTAAAGGAATCTGAAATCTTAGCCGATGAATTTGCAAAATTAGTCGCTACATCAACAACCGAAAATATTAAGTTGATAGAATGCCAGTAATGCAAAACTGTTTCTACTGATGGATTAGTAACAATATGACCGATAAACCTTTAATTATTTGGGATAAAAATACCTTTGAAATAGGTATTGAATTAATTGATGCCCAACATAAAAAGTTAGTCGGCTATATTAACGAACTGGCATTGGCGATTAACAATAACCAAGAAACAGCTCTAATTACTGAGTTATTTAAAAAACTCCACGATTACACCATATTTCATTTCAAAGCCGAAGAAGGCTACATTCTCAGTTTAAGTAAAAATGATTGTTTACTTCACCAGCTTCAACATAAACATTTCAGCGAAGAATTGGATAGAATTTTAACCTTAGGCGAATCGGCAAAAATATCTGAAGAATTACTATATTTTCTAACGGACTGGTTGTTGCATCATATTCAAGTGGAAGATAAGAAGTTTTTCATTCAGCTGCAAACTAAGCCATAGTAAAACACTCCACAAACACATTAAAAACGCAGTTACCTATGAACTACTTGGCTATGAACTGCTTGGCGATAAATAAAACATAAAGAGCCTTCAATATAAGATAATAAAAGGCTCGATTAATTTATCTTTGTACTCAGCCTAGTATTACTTGGCAATTTTTTGATAAATTGCACAGGCAGCACCAGCAGGATCTTTAATCACTGCATACTTATCACTACCCATCGACTTAATTTCTGTCACCAATGCTCCGCCTTTTGCTTGCACCGCAGCAATAGACGCTTCAATATCAACCACTAAAAAGTACGGCAACCATGCTGGCGGTAAATCTTTATTCACGCCTTGCGCATGACAAATACCGCTAACCGCTTCGCCATTAATCGGCTCAAGCATCGCGTAATCGTCATAGTCGCCCATTGATACACTTTCGCTCTTCCAGCCAATAACATCTTCATAGAATGATTTAACGTTTTCAGCATTACCTACCGATAAATCAAGCCATGCCATTGTGCCAATTTTATTGTCGCTCATATGCTATCTCCATTTATAATTTTGAGTTTTTAGGATTTCTTGGATAAAACTTATCAGGTAACGCATTAATATGTTCAAAAAAACGGGTGTCTTTATAAGGTAGCTTCATAAAGCCCGAAATACCAAAGCCAGTTATGGTCGGTAGTAACTGCAGCAACTCAGTTAAACATTGCGTAAACTCTGCTTCTTTATCGTGATTTAGTAACATTAAATAGCTGTGAATTTTCAAATGTCGCGGTAATACCTCAAAAATAATACAACCGGTATGATGAATTTGGTTTAAGCGCGCTAATACTGCCATTATTTCATCTGGTAAATATAAGTATTCATCCGGATCTTTACCGTCTTCAAAGTAAGAATGTAAACGAGTAACATCATCAATATCGGCAACATCACTAACATCATATTTTATCGTTTGTTCTGCACCTGCCTGAAATGGTATGGCTTCATTTTCTCGTTCAACATGCAAGGTGTTACGGGCGTCAAACAAACAACTTTTAAATACACCTACTCTAAAAATCCCTTGGGCAAGTCGTACCATGTTATTCACTGCACTTTGAAATGATGCTTTTAATTTGGGATCAAATAACGACAGATTTGAATCAATATAAACTCCGTCTTTCTCCCAACGCACAGCCAAACCACCTACGACAGGAAAGTTCGCTAAACGGCTTACCGCCGCAACAAATGCTTTTTCCGTATCGCCCATACCCATCAGATAGTTTTTATAATATTTTTCTAGTTGCACATCATCAATATCGTCCAACTGTTCTCTATCAGAAGATTCACGTAGAAAAGATTTACGCGAACCATAAACAACAGTATCGATATCTTTGTTATAACGTTTACACCATACAGGTACTAAAGGCACAATATTTATTGCTAAAGGCGGCTCGGCCAATACTGTGTTTTTAAGTAAATGAAGGTGTTTGAAAAAATAATCGCCAGCTTTATTGCGTAAAGCGCGGTCTTTACTCAACATACCTTCTAATACTTGCGCTAATAACTTAGGCAAACCTAAAGATGAGGGGGTTATAACTGCACTGCCATAACGACATGATTGTCCTGATGCTATAGCATAAAGCGTTGCTGCTAGCCCTTGTTCGTCAAATCGAGGTGACGACATTTCACCACTAATTTGCTCAGGGCCAATAAAGTAAACATCACCCAAGCGGGCATTACTATTTTGTAAGTCGCTGCTCATTAAATCCATGATGTTATTAGCCGTTGTTTGCCCATGCACATCAAGTTGCGCAGTGACTGCTGAGCCCCAATCCACCAAATATACCTTTTCGGTTTCGGGATTAAAAACCACATTCGACGGTTTAATATCGCCATGCACATATGGCTTGCCTTTAGTGTGCTGACTGGCATCGCGTAAATAACTCAATATATCAGCAAGCTGTAAAGCTATTTTAATAACAAGCTCTGCTGGCAATGGCCCGCGTTTATGCGACAACTGCTCAAGATCAATACCCGGAGCGCGCTGCATATGAACAATTGACTGCCGTTTAATTTTATAATATTCAACAATTTCGGGAATTCTACTGTGGGCCAATTGCCCTTGTATTTCAGCTTCTTCGGCTAAGCGGTCTTGCACATGTTGCGGTAAGTTGATTCGAGAGAATTTAAAAACTTGTGATAGGCCATACTCGTCTTCACCACCAAATACAAAACCGTAAGCGCCTTTGCCAATCAGTGAAATATTTTGATAACCCAGCAAGCTAAGTTGCTGCTGACAAAGTTCAACCCACTGTTTTAACTTGGTAGCATCTTCATGGTTAAGCAGGTAAATCGATTGTTCTTCGGCAATATAAAAGTGCTGGAGTTTTTTCTCTGCCACATGCAACCTCTTGGGAAACGTGAAAAGGACTAATTTTAATAGTGACAAGGTAATTTATAGGGCTGAAAAACATGTATTGCCGACGTATTATTTCGCTAATAAGCAAAGGCTAAAAACGTATATTACCTTAACAAAATCATATCATGATTTAGCAACAACACTAGCCAGTTCCATGAAATAATTAGTCTTTACTCACACAAAGCGTTACATGGCCTTGTTGCTATTACCTCGCTGTCGAGCCACTAGCGCACTAAATTTAGGTAGAATATCGGTGTTATTTACTAAGGTTTGTTGATTATTTCCTGAGACTTTCCATACTGCTTGTTCGTTAAAAATATAATTGAGATGAAACCCTTTAAGGCTGCGAAGGTACTTTATCGCATCAGTAGAGTTATCTAATATTAACGGGTTAGTTGTATGCTCATTAGGGTAATACGCTAATACAATATGAGGCATAGTTATTTGCTTTTTATGCGCTACTTTTACGAAACTATCAACATCAGCCTGCATGAGTTTAAGGCTTTCTTTTGGAATACCTATTCGGATCAATAACTCGCGTTTTAAAAAAGCATAATCTTCACAGTCACCTTTACCACTTTTTAACGCCTCAATTGGCGCCGCCCAATAGTCCAACAAACCATATTGTCGTTGATCTAATTGATATTCAATTCGGTGATTAATGGTGTAATTTATTTGCTTGATAATTTCTCGCGTCGATTGAGAATTATTAGATGAATATTGACTAACAATTTCGTTTGGCGATAACTGACTACAGCCTGCAAGTAATAAAACAGCAGCAATACAAAAGCGATATTTACAAAATTTCATAATACGAAATTACATTTGCCAAAGATGAATACGCACTTTGGCTAGTTAAAAATAAATAACGCTATTGTAGAAAAGTTGTACTATCGCGACTGTTATAAGATGAAACCGCTAGCAATAAGATGTATCGCAAAGAAAAAGGTAAGTACTTAAATTCTCGGGGTTATATTTCACGCACCTTAAAAACGGTTAAGTAAATCGACATTTCATCCACATTTGTAACAAAAGCGTCACACTGCATAGCTATAATGGCGATATTGGTTATTTGACATAATGACTTTCTCTAGCATGAACTTTGGCATTTCCCCTATGTCTTCGCCCTAAATCAAGCATCTTGGTTTAGGGCTTTTTTTGTCTTAAGTACTTCATCTTTAAAACCCATTGTGCAATAGTTAATCACTATCTAAGGAAAGCTTAAAAAAAGGGATAATATGAATAAAATTAAGCTATTAGCAACACTCTTTGTTGGTATATCCATCGGTTACACTGTCGCTACTTTTTCATTTTCCAATAAACAAAACGAGAGTGGTTTAGTACAAGAGCAACAATTGAATTATTCCAACATAAACGAAAAACAGCCAGACATAGCGTACGTAAATGCTCCTAGTTCCAGTAAAAACATTTCTAGCCCATTAGCCGATAAAGTCATAGATCCTTCACCGCGGGTAACACAGGTTTCAATGTCATCTCACCAACAGCTTGAAGCTGAGTACCAACAACTTGACAAAGCATACCAGCAATCTAAAAGAAAAATTTCCTCATTACAGCGAAAATTGGATGAGTTTGATGAAAGCAATATTTCTACAAAGCAAATGGAAGCATTAGTAGTCGAGCCATTCAAAAATAGTATCGGTAACTTTGTCGGCGCAGAAAGAAATGAAATCTATAATTTTCATCAAGAAGAAGAGGATCTTGATTGGGGTTACAATATGCAAAATAATATCAGTGACTTTATTTCAACCCATTACAACGCTAATGAAGTAAACCTAGCGTCCGTTATATGTAAACAACAAAGATGTGAACTTTTAATCATTCAGAATGTTGATGAAGCTTGGCGAAAAATAGCACAGGATTTGGGTTACCAAGATTGGTGGAAGTTTAGATCTTTTAACTCAACATCTCATAACCATCCTGATTCAGATAGTGCCTTAGCCATTTATACTTTCTTAGCTTTATAGCTATTTATAAATCTACACATATACGCTCTTTCACATCCATGTGATCGCGTTATACCGTACATCCTGTACATAAAAAAGCCTGCATAAAGCAGGCTTCTAAAAGTCAAAAGTTCAGTAAAACTATGACATATGTACTAGCATATTGCTTGGTTCTTCAAGGAACGATTTCCATAAATTACAAAAACGAGCAATAGTGCCGCCATCAATTGTACGGTGATCGCCAGACCAGCTTACTTGCATAATTGAACGCGCTTCAACTTCACCTTTGTCGTTAAAACGAGGTAATTTTTGTAGCTTACCTAAGGCAACAATTGCAGACTCGGGCTTGTTGATAATAGGTGTTGCCACCGTACCACCAATAGCACCAATATTTGAAATAGTGATAGTACCACCTTTCAAATCAGCCGCTGGAACACGACCTGAGCGAGCATCATTCGTTAAACGCGTAATATCAGCTGCTAAATCTAAAATAGATTTAGTTTGTACCTGTTTAACATTAGGTACTAACAAGCCAACTTTCGAGTCAACCGCCATACCAATGTTATGGTCGTCAAAGTACGTAAGCTCTGTGCAGTCTTCATTGACTTGCGTATTCACTAACGGGAATTGCTTCAGCGCTAATGACATTGCTTTCATAAAGAAAGGCATCATGGTTAATTTGATATCTTGCTTAGCGTAAACTTCTTTAAGTTCACCACGCAATTTAATCAAATTAGTCATATCGATTTCTTCACAATAAGTAAAATGTGGAATAGTCGATACAGAGTTAACCATAGCTTTTGCCATAACCGCTTTAATACCGCGAATTGGCTCAACACGTGTGCCACCTGTAACCGCGCTAGCAGCTACGATAGGAGTTGCTGAAACTGCTGGTGCTTCATTAAAAGCAACAACATCTTCTTTGTAAACACGCCCTTTTTTACCACTACCTGGAACTTGATGAATATTAACATCTAATTCACGAGCAATACGGCGTACCGCAGGGCTTGCCACAGCTTTTTCATTTACTACTTTACTGGCTACTTTTGCAGGTGCAGTTTTAGCAGCTACAGGAGCTTTAGTTACTGCAGCTTTTGCTGTCGGTGCTGGTGCTTCAACTACAGGGGCAGCCGCAACTGCTTGCCCTGTTGCGGAAATTTCAACCGCAAATAAAGGCGAATGTACTTTAGCAATTTCACCTTTAGCATAATAAAGTTTAACAACTGTACCGTTATGCATAGCTGGAATTTGCACTAAGGCTTTGTCCGTCATTACATCGGCAATCGGTTGATCTTCTTCAATCACATCGCCTTCAGCAACTAGCCATTCAACTAATTCACATTCAACAATACCTTCACCAATGTCCGGCAAAATAAAGTCTTCTACTTGGGTACCTGAAACAGGTGCAGCACTTTCAACAACTGCTTGAGCTACTGGTACTTCAGCCACAGCTTCAGTTACAACTGGCGCACTGTCACCTTCAGGTGTCATAGCAAACAATGGCGAGTGTACTTTAGCAATATCGCCTTTGGCGTAATAAAGCTTATCAACCACACCTGAATGCATCGCTGGAATTTGTACTAAAGCTTTATCTGTCATCACATCAGCAACTGGCTGATCTTCAACAATCACATCGCCTTCTGCTACTAGCCATTCAACCAGTTCACATTCAACGATACCTTCACCAATGTCTGGTAATATAAAATCAATGCTCATGCTCTAAAATCCTAGTAAGTCATACTGTTTTTAATTGCTTCGTAGATCTTCAAATGATCTGCAACATATTCTTTTTCAAGTGCTAATGGGTATGGTGTATCCATACCACACACACGAGCAATCGGCGCTTCTAAATGCAAGAAACATTCTTGTTGAATAGTTGCGGCAATTTCACTAGCAAAGCCTGCTGTTAATGGTGCTTCTTGGCTAACAACAAAACGACCTGTTTTAGTGACAGAATTTGCAACCGTTTCAATGTCCCAAGGTAAAATGGTACGTAAATCGATAATTTCACATGAAATGCCATCAGCAGATGCTAATTCAGCGGCTTTCTCAACGATTTCCATTTGTGCTCCCCAAGCTAACAACGTGATGTCACTACCTTGTTGAACAACTTCAGCTTTACCTAATGGTAATTGGTAATCTTCTTCTGGTACTTCACCAACCGAGGCACGGTATAAGCGTTTTGGTTCGAAAAATACTACTGGGTTGTCGTCACGAATAGACGCCAATAACAAACCTTTAGCTTGGTACGGGTTACGTGGCACAACAACTTTTAAACCAGGCGTATGAGCAAAGTAAGCTTCTGGTGATTGGCTATGATATAAACCACCGGCAATGCCACCGCCGTATGGCGTACGAATTGTTAACTTACCGACATCAAATTCATTACCACTACGGTAACGGAATTTAGCTGACTCATTTACAATTTGGTCAAAGGCTGGAAAAATATAGTCAGCAAATTGAATTTCAGCAATTGGTGTACTGCCTTGAGCAGCTAAACCATTCGCAAAACCAATAACACCTTGCTCAACTAAAGGCGTGTTGAAACAACGGTTGTTACCGTATTTGTCTTGTAAACCACTAGTTGCACGGAAAACGCCACCAAAGTGACCAACATCTTCACCAAAACAAACTGCACGATCATTCTCGGCCATTACCGTATCAAGCGCGTTATTAATCGCTTGTAATAAATTCATTTGCGCCATTACTTAATTCTCCCAGCAGTGAACGGATAAGCATCGGGATATTTCTTAATATGTTCTTTTAATTGTTCGAACTGACTTTGCAACAATGGTGGTGCTTGGTCATAAACATCAGTAATTAAGTCTTCAACCGGTGGCTTATCAATTTTCTCTGATACTTTAACCGCCGCTAACACTTCATCACGTAGTTTTTCAAACAATGTTGTTTCTTGGGCTTCGTCCCACCAACCTTGCGCCAACATCCAGTTCTTCATACGAAGAATTGGGTCTGTCTCTTATACACATCTGACGCTGCCGAC
>OLII01000930.1_pt1 | contig 10591 bp, 10 predicted proteins | sample 1609481 | NCBI WGS metagenome assembly OLII01 (sample SAMN05416859, study PRJEB24817) | seawater metagenome | isolation source: Sea water | place: Canada:Atlantic | collected 2013-11
CAAATCTAAAACCATTTTGAAATGGCACTACCATAACATGGCCCGTTTAGATTCTCGCGGCAGTACAGCAGGTAAGCGTTAAGCTTTTGCCAAATCTAAAACCATTTTGAAATGGCACTACCATAACATGGCCCGTTTAGATTCTAGAGGCTCTACTGCTGGTAAGCGTTAAACTTTTGCCAAATCTAGAGTCATTTTGAAATGACGCTGCAATGATATGGCCCACTTGGATTCTAGAGGCTCTACTGCTGGTAAGTGTTAATAATTCATACGCTTACATCATTTTGAAATAGCGCTGACATAACATGGCTCGTATAGAGCCATGTGGCGCCACCGATAGTAAGCGTTAACTTTAGTCAGATTCAAAACCGTTTTAAAATGGCGCCGCAATAATTTAACCCTCCTTATATAGAGGGTTAAATTATTCATGTTCTCAACCCTAGCTCCCACCCTATCCTTTAATGCTTATTCTCCGTCCTGATTCACAAACCAATGTGCTATTCGGCATTTTCAATTGTAATAAATCAAATTTGTTATAAAGTCTCAGGCTATTGCCTATCATTCATTTTTAACCCTAATCATTAAGGAAAGACATGAAACGTTCTTTAACTGCACTGGCCGCCTGTGCTGCCCTACTCGCTTCTCTTAGCCTGAACACCCAAGCTCACCAACATCCAAAAGTGTTCATTAAAAGCCCAGTTGACGGTGCCACCGTGAGCAGCCCAGTGAAAATTGAATTTGGTTTAAAAGGCATGATGGTATCCCCTGCTGGCACTGGCCCTAAAAACTCAGGCCACCATCACCTAATTGTGGATGGCAAAGTACCTGCTCTTGATAAGCCCATGGGTGGAGAGGTTAAACACTTTGGTAAGGGGCAGACTGAAACTACCCTTGAATTAGCTCCTGGCCAACACACTTTGCAGCTGATCATGGGTGATAAAGTGCATACTCCTCATAAAGAGCCTGTTATTTCTAAGCAGATTACTATTACGGTTAAGTAGCTTTAGGAAAATCAGAAAGGTTGAGGCTTTCTTTATACAGTTAAGTTTCAAAATATTCCTAGCCAGAAATAAAGAAGCCCGCATTAAGCGGGCTTCTTGATTTCTGGTACATGTACTTTAAATTGTAATTACAGTAGCTCAGGGGTCGTGTATTCAGAGATATCATTATCTGCAATGCGATAAGTACTCTTAGTAACGCTACCAAGAAAGCCTGCTTCATCGTCGTAGTAACTCTTGGTCACAAGATCACCGTCATCTGGAATTGAGTGGTAAGTAAAGTCGATGTTGTCGGCGTCGGCGACTACGGTTACTAAACTATGCTCATCCAAGCGAGTGCGTTGTAACTCAGTGGCGCTGCCACTATTTGCACCGCTAGCAGCCTGCACAAATACAGACCAATTAGCTTGAAGAAACTCTAAGCCAGCTTGCAACTGAGCATCAACCGCAGCCCCAGTTGAGGCAAGAATACCGGTTAAAGCACCACTCATGAACTGACCAAAAGTACCCGACGAAATTGATGATGTGGTTAAATCGAATGAACGCATGACACCATTACTACTTAGCGGTTGCTTACCTATATAAGAAGAGTGCACGTCGCCTGCAATACTGATCACACCCGTTTGACCAAACACATCCGTTCCTGCCGCGTTGCTCATTAAGCCTGCTTTATATACAGGGAAGCCATCCCAGTGATCTACGTTTAAGTAGAAACGATTGGTTAATAACGCAAGGGTGGCGTCTTGCCCCAATACACTAATAAGCCCTGTTAGCGCTGCATCAATTTGGGTAGCAGTGGCATCTGCAATGGCATCATCACTAATGCCCATAGCCGCTTTAACATCAGCACCAGTTATCTCAATACGACCCGTTGAGCGCATATCCAATACCAATGGTGAAAAAGAAACTGAGCTACCTAATACACGCCAGCTCTGAGTAGCGGTAGAAGCGACAAGCTGATTGGCCAGCCAGTCCAATTGCGCTTCCCCATATGGATTAGCCGTTTTATTTTCAGCCAATTGGCTTTTATAAAATGCATATAGATCAAAGGTATCTTTTACCACAAAGTAGCGTGAACCAATTTCACCAAAGAAACTGGTCTTACCCATTAGGAAATATGAGATGCCTACTTCGGCATCGTCTGGGGCAGCGATTGCTATATCTGCTAACGTGGAGTCAGCAGGTATTAAACCAGAAGCTGTGGCTGAAGGAAGAGCTTGTGCCAACAACAAATTAATGAAGCGAACAGACTGCATTCCTTTAACCTGTGCGGTTAGGGCATTTTTATCGGCATTTGTTAATTCTGAATTCTCTCCTGCAGCAGCCAAAATATAGCCTTGAGTAGTTACTGATTTAGCTAAGAGGTTTTGAAGAAAATATTCTGGAGCATCTATATCAATGTAAGTATCAAAGTTATCTCTTACCGTCGAGAAATATCCTTGCGCTTGAAGAGCGCTCAAGTTTTGAGAGGCTGCAATCGTATCGATGATGTTTTGCTCAGTCATCACCACAGTTCCCGGAAACGCATCCTCAGGAATCAAATGATCAGGGCGATTACTGCGGAAGTCGGACATCAACAAGTGAACCTTGCTACCAAAGGTAAAGTCTCGGTAAATCTTGGTATTAGGAAACAATTGCTCGTCGCTCACGCCCATGGCTGTTTGTTGTTCATCAGGACCACCCAGAACATCGGTACTGTCTGCATCAAAGGCATATTCATGATCGATCGGCATGCTTTCAAAATAAGCACGCTCTGAATTTCGTTTACGAGTCAGTTGGTTGGTTTCACCCGGCACGCCGTTTAAATAGGTACTTGTATCCTGCCAGCTGTCATCCGTGAACTCGTGATCATCCCAAGTGACAATCATGGGGAAATTTTCTTGCACTTTTTGCAACAAAGCATCAGTACGATAAGTTTGATACAACTCGCGATAGTTGCTTAAGCTTTGCGCTGCATAATAAGGCTTGTCATCTGTACCCAGTTTTAAGGCTCCATCAATATCCGTAAAGCTTACAACACGCTCTCCAGCGGCTTCTTGGAAGTCTGGGTCACCTGTGGTTTCGTAAATGTAGTCACCTAGGTGCACCACAAAATCTAAACCTTCATCACCCTCTGTGCCACTGCCGTTTAGCATTTCATCAGTCAGCAGGTTTAAGTAATTATTGTAATAACGGCCAATAAAATCCTGGCAGCTCACATAGGCAAAGCGTACTTTACGATCTGAAGTGGCTTCAGGTGCAGTACGGGTACGGCCCGTGTTGGAGCTGTAGTTGGTGCCATCTTTTGTGTACACAAAGCGGTAATAATAACGGGTATCACTGGCTAAACCGGTTAAACGCAATTTAATGTTGTGATCATATTCGGCCAGAACATCCACGCTTTCGCTTAATACTAGGTTGGTGAAGTTATTATCTGTGGCCACTTCCACAATTAGGCTCACGTTTTCGCTAGCCGTCAGAGCACAAGCATCATTCACACGGGTCCAAAGGATCACGCTGTTTTGCCTTGGGTCCCCTGACATAATGGAATGTTTAAATATATCGCTTGAGAAACTGCATTCCCCAGAGCTTGAATCGGAATCAGAGCCACAGCCCACTAAACTGGTGACGGCAACGGCACTAGCGCTGAGTACTACGGTGTTTAAAAACTTGCGGCGGGTAAGATTCATCTTTCTCATTCTTTTTTATGATTATCCCCACATAATATGACCCCGTATGCCAAATAAACATGTCAAATTTAGACAAAAATAGGACATATAAAGACGCTCAATTTCTAACGCATGTCTTGCAGCTGTATGTAATAACCTGCCAATTCCCCTAGTGTAGTAAGGCAAAACGTAAATACTGGCCACTTCCCTTGTGTCTCGGTGTCAGTCATCCAATAAACCCACCCTTACTGTAAGGCACAGCACTAATAAGTGCTGAAGCTTGGCATTAATAACTGATTGGTCGATGTTGATCCTCATTAACGATTAAATACAGGTTTGCTTTTGATGTGAGTTCAGTCTTGATTAAGAGCATAGTTTCATAATGAAACCATGCTCTTAATTCGTAAAAACAATAAATTCTGTTAAAAATTAGCTTTTACTATTTATTGATTTGAGCCCCCTCTTTATTAACCTTGCCTATACTGTAAGAAATCATTGCCCAAATCAGGTTAGCAGGTAAGGTGGCCCACACTATGAAATTGCAGGCACTTAAGCGAGTCCTTCAAATTAGCTTATTAATAGCAGCCACTGTAAAAGCAGCTCCTCTTTTGGCCAATCCATTAGCAGGAAGTACTGTGCGCATATGCGAGGACGACGCCCAATGGCCGCCTTATACTTTTTATAAAATTCACAATGCACAACCAACAAAAGAAATCATTGGCTACGCCATTGATGTGATAAATGAAATTTTTTCTAAGTATAAAATACACTATAAAGTGACATTCTTACCTTGGAAACGCTGCCTTGCAGAGGTTAAAACGGGCAACATTTATCAAATGGCATTAAATGCCAGTTTTAGTCAGCATAGACAACAAACCTATTTACTGTCTAAACCCTACTACAGCACCCAAAAACATTATTACTTTTCATATTTAAAATACCCGCACGGCTTAACCATTGAGAACATGCAACAGCTCAAAGTGTATACTTTAGGGGGAGTGCGCGGCCATAGCTTCGAAAGCTATGGTATTGACAATAAACTCATTAGCCACAGAGCCCAAGGTTATGTGGAATTAGTTCGTATGCTACATGCTGGGCGCTTTGATGTGTTTTTGGCAGAACACGAGATTATTTCAGGGCAGGCAAATATTAATCCTAAAATCACCCTAGACAAGCCGTTGGCCTTCGCTCCCCTTAGTCAACTTAAAAAAAATAATTTTCACATGCTTATCTCTAAAAATGCTCAACATGCAAAAGAATTGCTGAACATTCTGAATAAAGGCATAGAAACCATACGAAAAAGTGGGCAATCTCAACGTTTTTTAGAAAAGTACATTCAACAATAACTTAAACACAATTGGGCTAACTAGGAAGGGCGCTCCTTGCAGACTTACTGCTCTAATAACAATTGTGCCTCTTGGCAAAACGTCCGAAAAGCTCTCGGGTAATCCTCATCCAATAGCATATGGCTTTCATTTGAATCTTTCTGAATCACCAATTGATAGGCATGCAATAAATGGTGAGGAGTTTGTAAACGAAGAATATCTTCTGGCGTTACGGCATCTTGTAAACGCTTTAAATAAAACTCCCCTTCATGAGCGTAAATTTTGTCCCCCACAATGGGATGCCCCAAGTGAGCCAAGTGCGCACGAATTTGATGTTTACGCCCGGTTAGTAATTCGCACTCTAATAACGAATAGCCTTTGCCAGTGGCGATCACTTTAAAACGTGTATGGCTAGCCTTGCCTTTTTCCTCTTCAGAACACACATGCATTTGACAACGAATAGGGCTATCTTTGCGGGTATTTAGCTTACAGTGAAATTCAGTTATCTGCCATTTTGGAATGCCATATACTACGGCATGATAAATTTTCTGATGAATAAGGGTTTTTAATTGAGGCTGCCAACGAGATGCCCCTTGCTTGTCTTTTGATAGCAGAATCACGCCTGAGGTTTCTAGATCTAAGCGATGTAATAAATGAGCATCAGGCCAAGGGCTTTCTCTTCGCACCAATTGTATAAGTGTATTGTAGACATTTCGTGTGGTGCGGCTCACGGGTAAATTCGCGGGCTTATGAATGGCAAAGATATCGTCCCCTTCCCATAAAAGCCGCCAGCCTAGATTCACAGGGTCTTCCTTGTAATCAGCAATGGTATAAACAAGCTGCTGACCCACTTGTAAAACAACATTATCTAGCACCACGTCACCATCCAGTTGAATGCCACCACAAAGCAATAATGCACGCCAAGCATCTTGATTCAAATAAGGAATACAGGGCGCCAGGTGCTCCAAAAGACATATTCCTTGGCTTTTGGGTTCAATGATTTCCTTAAATACTGCGTCCACGGTACGGCTCTTTATGATGATTTTCAGGGCTCAAATGATACCTTAATTCACGCCTGTAATGAGTGCTCAATTTGATCTTTCATTTTCCTTATTTACTGCACAATTTAGCTAGACTTTGCCACTAGCCTTAAATTGATTGCTCTAGACCAAGCTCTAATCAAACTTTACCAAGGATGCTGGGGCTAATTTAGAACGATTAAGACATTCACAAACATTCTGTGAAAAGGAGAAAGATATGCACATTCAGCAAAGTCCCATGGCATTCACCCAAGGCTCTGCACAAAAAATAGGGCCGCCCCCTGCCAAGAGTGAGCAAGTTAACGAGCAGCTTGGCCCTCCAAAAGGCCCACCTAATGGCATGCCCCTGAGCTTGATGCTGCTGTATCCAGTTTATCTGACGAGCAACAAACAGAAGTTAAAGAGGCTTTATCGAGTCTTTCAGATCAGCAGAAGTTGGCCTTAAAAGGCGCACTGGATGAACTGAAACCTCAAGCAGAGAGTCTGTCTTTAGAGGAAATAGCCGATGAGTTTTTAAATATATTAACCCAGTTTACTCAAGAAAATTCAGAGACTGAATCGGAATATCAGGTGGATACTTATATTTAACAACGACCTTTAAGAGTGTATTTCTGACACGCCCTTTCTTTATTGGCAAGGGCATTTTAAAAGCATTTGATATTTATATACCACCATGGCTGAAGGAATACCTGCCTATTCATTTTACCTGCATTCTTTTGGGGGATATTTAATCAATCTTCTTTATTTTATATTCTCTTGGAAATTTCATGACTAAAATATAAAAAGTTACTTGAAAGCTGCCTGTAGAATCTTCATGCTTCACAAAAAAACCACAAGGAGTGAGTTAATGAATTTATCACAGCGTTTAGCCGTTTTATGTTTTTTAGTGTCCCAAGGCATTATATTAATAAGTTACGTAATTAGTTTTCAATTGGGCCATGTGGAAACCTGCAACCCATTTTTTCAAGGGTGCCTCAATATTACTGATGCTGGTATACAAAGCCCCGAAGGCTATTGGTTTCGTGGTGGTATGATCGCCGCTTGCGCGTTATTTTGTGTTTGGTGGGCAATTAATCACCAACATTTAAAAGTTCAATTGGGAAAGGCATCTAAGCTCAATAATGCCAGTGCCATTATTGGAATATTAGGCGCTATCTGTTTAATTGTGGCCACAGCCGTATTAGTGCCTGAACGCAAGGACATTAATTGGACCGTGCATGTAGCAGGAGCTGTATTTTTCTTTATTTTAAGTTTTGTCGCTCAAACCATAGATACCTATTTACTGCATAAAAGTGGTTTGAAAACACAGTTATCGAATCTTTCTTATAAAGGAAAATTATACAATGTGATTATTCAAGGCTCGATGATTGTCGTTTTTTTAATTTTAGAATTATTAAAAGAAGGCGAGCTGATTATTAACGCCATTGAATGGTGGTTGGCATTGTTAATTGCCCTGTACTTCTTAACGGGTGTATTAGATTGGAAAGATAAAGAGGCATAGTTTCTTTTTAACTTTTTCGTATCATGAAAAGGGCAACATTAAGTTGCCCTTTTTTTTAGCCATTTATTAAAAGCACTTTACTGCTTTAATTAACTAAGCTGCTTTTTTAGTAGCGTATTGAATCAATTGCTGCATAACCCAAGCAGAGGTTTTAGGAAAATAGCGAGCCTGCCAATGTGTAAATTTGGCCATTATGCCTGGCACAATCATAAACTTATTCTTCTCAATGCCTTTTAAAGCACTGCGAGTCACGGTTTCCACTTTTAGTGTTCCTCCCACATCTTTAATAAAACGGGTTTGCGGCAAAATATTATGAGACTCATTGACCACCATGGGCGTGTCTACTTCCGGTGGGCACAATACACTCACCCCCACACCCGAGGCATGCAATTCTTGACGCAGTGCCCCTGCCATACCCACTACAGCAAATTTTGAAGCGCTGTACGCGCTATAACCATAAGTAGAAATTAACCCGCCTAAGGAACCCACAAAACAAAGCTGGCCAGCTCCTTTGGCCACCATGTCAGGTAGAAAAGCTCGCGCCACAGCGCGACTGCCCAGTACATTAATTTGGTAAATGTCATCAAAGCCTTGATCGCTTTGCTCTAGAAAATGTTCACTGGCCACGATGCCTGCGCTTAAAATTAAAATATCCGGCACGCTCACTTGCTTTTTAATCTGTGCCACACATTCATCTAACTGCTGCTGATTGGCCACATCTACCGAATAGGCCTGTATTTTTTGCGAGGTAGAGGTGGCTAATTTTAGGCATTCGTTAACAGCCTCATCCAAACGCTGCTGGTTGCGAGCCAGTAAGACTAGATTCGCCCCTTGCTTGGCATAGGCTTTTGCTAAATCCAACCCTATACCACTAGAACCACCACTGATTACCACAGTTTTAGAGGTCATTATTTTTTCCTTTTTTATTTTGCTCTCAGCATACCCAAATGACTTATTAATACACTGACTTTTAAAGACGCATACTTGGACTTTCGCGACAAAAGAAAGGTGTCTTTTAGGCGGCGGGCCAATAAATTAACAAAACACAATTAACAACTCTTGAGCTACAATGCCCAACCCAAATTATTTATTACAGTCGATTGCCTAAGGTTTACCCATGGATAATGAAAAAAAAGCCGCCAAACATAAGGCCAGCATGGAAAAACAAAAATCCAATGTGGATGCCAATATAGAGCGTGCCGATGTTGAACGGGGCCTAGTATTGCTACTAACAGGTGATGGCAAGGGAAAATCCAGCAGTGCTTTTGGCATGGCCATACGCAGCCTTGGCTACGACTACAAAGTGGGCATAGTACAATTCATTAAAGGGGAGATATTAAGCGGCGAAGAGATCTTCATTCGCGACAAACACCCTGAGGTGGCCTTTTATCAAATGGGCACCGGCTTCACTTGGAATACTCAAGATCGTGACGGTGACATTGCCGCGGCCGAAAAAACCTGGCAGCAAGCACTGGCCATGTTGCAAGATGAAAGTTTGCATTTGGTGGTTTTAGATGAGATCACCTACATGCTGGCCTACAAGTACTTAGATGAAGACATGATTATTAACGCCATCAATAACCGCCCTGCCGAGCAAACCGTAGTATTGACTGGCCGCGGAGGCGGCAAAGCCATTCGTGAATTGGCCGATACGGTAAGCGAAATAAACGACGTGAAACATGCCTTCAGAGCCGGCCTTAAAGCCCGTAAAGGGGTCGATTTTTAGATTCTGTTCAACTGCCTCCTTATTATAGCCCTAAGGTTTAACCCATCGCCTAGGGCTACGAGCAATGCCATCCAATACCTTTTATTAGCCTAAATCCACATTCGAATAAAAAAATAAGAACTAATTCTATTTAGTTACAAAAATACTATTGCCAATCATTCTCATTTGCACTATCGTTAGACCCATAAAGTAATGTTATTGAGAACTATTCAGGGTTTAGCCATGTTTGTATGTGTTTGCAAAGGAATTACCGACAGCCAAATACAAAGTGCCATCGACAAGGGCGCTGACTACAAAGAACTGCGTGAAACCTTTGGGGTCGGCACTGATTGTGGCCAATGTGGCAATACTTGCAAACAAATGATCAATTCTCACAAAATGAACTGTGAATTTTATGAGGTTAAGGCGGCTTAACGGCCCACTAACACACACTTTCATAATCCTCCTCGCACAGTACTTCTCTTCTCTAGCCACGGCTTAGAGACCCTTCTTGTATTACAATATTCGACAGACGTCTTATCCTTTACCATACTTAATTAGCCAATTAGCCAGATTTAAATGGAAGTAAAATCATGAAGGGCGACGCTAAAATCATTGAGCACCTGAACACGGTACTGGGTAATGAACTGGTGGCTATTAATCAGTATTTTCTGCATGCCAGCATGTACAAAGACTGGGGCATTGAGGCGCTGGGTAATAAAGAATACAAAGAGTCCATTGATGAAATGGAACATATTGATAGCCTTATTGAACGTATTTTATTTTTAGACGGGCTGCCTAATTTACAAAAACTTGGCAAGCTTAAAGTCGGTGAAAATACCCTAGAGATACTCAATTGTGACCTTGAGCTTGAAATGGAAGCGGCGGTAGATCTGCGTGAAGCCATTCGCTATGCAGAAAGTAGCCGCGATTTTGTAAGCCGTGATCTATTTCAAGACATTCTAGACGCTGATGAAGAACACATAGATTGGCTTGAGACTCAAACTCAGTTAGTGGCTAAAGTGGGCATTGAAAACTATATTCAACGTCAAACTAACCCAAACTAACCCATCATTGTAAACCGCCTCACCTAATTGAAGCCCCATAAGTGTCAACAACAGTGCGCTCATTTTAGGGGCTTTATCACTCTATCCTGCGTACTTAGGATAAGGCTTACTGGCACCGCCTAAATAAACCCCTTAGAATAGCGGCGGCCTTAGCCAATTGCCTTTAGGCACACCTAATATCGCTTAAGAGTGTAAATAAGTTACCCTATGCTAAAAGAGATCCACCGTAGTACTGATGAATTTGGCGCCATTCAGGTACTGTCTCTTATACACATCTGACGCTGCCGACGATCTACTCTGTGTAGAT
>OLII01000931.1_pt1 | contig 10590 bp, 6 predicted proteins | sample 1609481 | NCBI WGS metagenome assembly OLII01 (sample SAMN05416859, study PRJEB24817) | seawater metagenome | isolation source: Sea water | place: Canada:Atlantic | collected 2013-11
GACAGCAAAGAAAATAACAACAATTACCAGCTCTTAATGCTCAATAATATCAGCCAAGAGCTACAAAAAAGTGAACAGCAAGCTTGGCAAAATATTATCCGTATCCTTAATCATGAAGTACGTAATTCACTGACACCAATATCAGCGCTCAGTCAAAACTTATTAGAGATGCCAGATCTTAAAGCAGAGCAATATCAACAGGCAGTGAAGATCATTGATAGTCGTAGCAATAATTTATTAGCTTTTATTGATAGCTATTCTGATTTAGCCAAGTTGCCTGAGCCGAACATTCAACAATTTGACCTTAATGAATTATTGCAAGACATTGCCAACTTAGTACAACAAGTCAGCCTTAATTTGACTGAGCCTGTTCTTATCAAGGCTGATAGAGGTCAACTCGAGCAGGTGCTGCTTAACTTAATTAAAAATTCCAAAGAAGCACAACGCTCAACCAATAAGCAAGCTGAAGAGATTGAAGTTCAAGTGATTAACACTGAGCTAGAAGTCATTATTAAAGTGCTCGACCAAGGCTGCGGTATCGCCAATGCAGATAATTTATTTGTGCCTTTTTATACCACTAAGGAAACTGGCACAGGCATTGGCTTAGCATTAAGCAGACAAATCATTACTAATCACCAAGGGGAATTAACGTTAACGAACAGAGCAGAAAAAAATGGCGCTCAAGCAACTATATCTTTACCTGTGCTTTCTAAGTGATAGCAACATCATAAGATACTGAGATTAACTAATCGGCTCGAATAACTTTATTTCTGCCGCTCGCTTTACCAGCATATAATGCCTTATCAGCACTTAATACAATGGTATCAACAGAGGTTCTTTCTCCTGCGGGAATTGTTACCACGCCGATAGTTATAGTGATGAAAGGCTTGGTTTTCGACTTTTCATGGGGAATTTCCATCTCTTCAACCGCATGACATAAGCGTTCAGCAACTAGAGTTGACTGCTCAGTATTGGTATTGGGAAGAATGATGACAAATTCCTCCCCGCCATAACGGCAACAAGCATCAGTGACTCTGCCTATACTATTAGAGATACAATGAGCCACTTTCTTCAGGCAGCTATCACCTTGCTGATGACCATAAAGATCGTTAAAAGCTTTAAAATGATCAATATCACAAAGAATGAGCGATAAAGGCTGACTTTGACGATAGTGGCGATTGATTTCTATAGGTAAGTTTTTATCAAAATAGCGGCGATTATATAACCCCGTTAAGCCATCTTGATAAGTCAGCATTTCTAATTGCTTATTCGCAGCAAGTAAATCTTGTGCTTGTCTATTTAATGAAGCTGTTTTTTCCGCAACTTGTGCTTCAAGCGCAAATACAAATTGCTTCTGTCGAGTAATTTCAGCCCGCTGTAAACGTGTTCTAAATGCAATGAAGCCAAATATCGTCAACAGAGTTACTAAGGTATAAAGGCTATATGCCCACCACGTTTGCCAAATTGGCGGCAATATATTCACGTTTACTGACAGCTCCTTGGCTCCCCACCTGCCGTTACTATTGGTGGCTTTTACTAGGAACTTATATTCGCCTGCATCAAGGTTAGTAAATGAGACCATATTTCGATTACCAATCTCAATCCAGTTATCATCATAACCTGCTAATTTATAGGCATATTGGTTTTTACGAGGCGAAATATAGTCTAATGCAGAAAATTCAAATGAGAAAAAGTCATCTTGATAAGATAACTCTATATCCTTTACATAAGCGTAAGGTTTATCAAGCACGACGGGCTTGCCATCTTTATTAAAGCCAGATAAAACAATATTGAATTCATTGTTAATGGTTTTACTATCTGCAGTACTAAAAAATTCAATGCCCCGTTGACTACTGGTAAACATGGATTCATTACGTGCGCTGACTAAACTATTAGGATAATAATTCAACCCTAATAAACCATCATAACCATCAAAGTTTGTCACCAGGCCAGATTGTGGATTTAACCTTGAGATCCCTTTATTTGTCGTTAACCATAAATTACCTTGTGCATCATCGGCAATAGCTCTAATTAACGAGGTTGGCAAGCCATCGTCTCGATCATAATGTTTAAAGGTTTTGGTTTCAGTAAGATATAAATTTAAGCCTTTTTCTGTGGCAATCCACAGACTGCCATTTCGTGATTGATGTACATCCTGAACGATTTTCCCTAAGAAACGCCCAGCTTTATTACTATCATTTTTAAAAGCAATAAATTGGGCATTTTCTTCATCCCAAAGACTTAAGCCATCTCCCGTACCCACCCAAATGTTGTGCTTGTTATCTATAAATATTTCTAAGACTTCTGGGTGCGATAAACCTAGAGAATCGGCTAAATGTTTAAAGGATTTATCTGACGGGTCGTATTGATATATGCCATTTTTATAGGTTCCAATCCATAATTTGCCATATCTATCCATATTCAGAGCACGTAACTCTCGAAACTCGGCATAATTGCTATCTGATTTCGGATATTTTAGAAAAGTTATCTGTTTAGTATCTAAGTTAAATTGTGCTAAACCATCGTCTTGCGCAAGCCATAAGATATTGTTTTTATCTAGAAAGACAATCGGCCTTTCGATAGCACGATTACCTTGATACCCATTTTCCTCACTAAAAACAGGTGCTGATAATGTTTCCAATTGATTTTTTGCTACATGCCACTTATGTAATTGAGATGAAGCCGATGCAATTAATACATCACCATTATTATCAACCGTAATAGCATTCGGGGCCTTCAATTTAGCATTATTAATGGTTTTAAATTTACGATGCTGAGCTATTTTGTAGATGCCATGATTCTCACTAGTCACCCAAATAGTTCTTGAGCTGTCTTCAAAAATAATTCTCAAACCAACATTATGTTCAAGCGTAAATACTGCCAATTCGTCACTCACCGGAGAATACCTATACAGCCCATTACTGGTAACAAACCATAGGTGACCGCTTTGCCCTTCGATCATTGAATTAACTTGCCCTAGGTTTTTATCATCAGAAGTTTTCAGCGCAACAAAAACACCACTGTCTTTCTCAAAACGATAGGGTCCTATTTGAGTGCCTACATAAAGTTGTTCATCGGATGTCTTTAATATATTCCTGATTTCATTTGCGCCGGTAGGCGTAGGGTTAGCTGGTTCAGGTAGAAAGTGCGCAAAGCTTTTGTTCTCTTTGTGATATAAATTTAAGCCAAAGCTCGTTGCTACCCAAAGGCTTTCGCTATCATTATCTTCTATATCCCAGATTCTGTTATGAGATAAACCTGAAGATACGCCATCAACTTTATTAATACGTTCAAAGGTGTTATCTCCCAAATAACGACTTAAGCCATTATCATATGAGCCCAACCAAATAGCGCCTGATTGATCATGAAACAATGATTGTATTCGGTTTGAGGCAAGAGAATTTCCTCGGCTAGGCTGATGAATAAAATGCTGAAAGTCGCCGGTGTTTGGGTCAAAACGATTTAAACCACCGCCCCAAGTACCTATCCAAATAAGACCATCGCGATCTAACATCAGATTGCCGGCATCATCGTGGGAGAGTCCGTTTGGCTTGTTACTATCATATTCAAACAAAGTAACCTTGCGGCCATCGTAGCGCATAAGGCCATTTTCGCCAGTGCCAAACCACAGTAAGCCTTGCTTATCTTGAATGATTGAATAGATTTCAGAAGAGACAAAACCGTCATCCTCTGTTAATAGTTCAACAGAATATTCACTGTTTATCTCTGTGGGGGAGGCATAACTATAAGCTGGAACCATTGCGCCAGCAAAAAAGCTAATGAATAAAGCAAAGTAACGAAAAAACAATAAACTACATTTCATAGACGTTAAAGCTGTTCCGACAAAAGTCATGGCAAAATAATGATGCATATATGACCATAGTAGATTATTTAATATTTCATAGCTATGTGAAATATGCCTAGATTCAAACTAAAAACAACGTGTATCGAGATTAAATAGGTAAATTGATAGTAAAGCTGCCAAGGAAGCATAATTTCATAGAATCCAGTCCCATTATGGCAAGGTTATAATCAGCGCAGTTTATGATTTTCGCCCTGAGTAACAATAAACGTAAAGGAAAAGAAATAGCTAAAGGTAAATATGTTAATAGCGTTAAATTACGCTATTAAATCAAGCTAAGAAACTACAAGTGACAATGCGTTAAAGCTAATTTAAGTTTTGTAACCAGTGCATTGCATCTTGTTCTTTATCAAAATTTTTGGTCTGCTGAGCAGCTCTAGAGGGAGATAACTTATCAATAACATCTAAGGTGATAGAGGAAGTAATCACCATAGCTTTGGCAATAAGCTTTTGTTTATTTAACCAGATATTGTAATTTTCTAACTCTTGATAAGCCTCTGGCGTCGCGCCTTGAAACTCAAGGTTATTGATGAGTAATGAAAAGCTTTTATCTTGCAAATTTGCAACCGCGTCTTTAATGCCATCGGTATATTTCTTTGCCCCGTATTCATTAAATGCACCTGCAGTTCTTATAATAATAATGTTTCCTTGAACTTCAATACTTACATCACCATGTTCAAGTTTCATCGTTGCCTCCATAACTAATAACCAATAAGCCCCTATGATTTATATCATACTTATCAGTGAAGTTGTTGAGCTAACTTATCATTTTTAGCATCTGCAAACTAAAAGACGATGGAAACAAAAAGAGCGCAATAATGACTTTATTGCGCTCTTAGGAAACTTATTAGCCGTGTAACGTATTTTAGATTTCTTTAATACGCACACTACCACCGCTAGTTTTTAATACCAACTTAGCACCACCGCCGTTAATTGTGCCATTAATTGCGCGTTTTTCAATATCACCTTTTACTGCAAACTCGCTGCTAACTCTTCCGCCGCTAGTTTTCGCAGAAAGATCTACTGCAACATCTTTAGCTAAATAAGCAGTGATAGAGCCACCTGATGTTTTTACTTTGGTGTCTTGGATTTGGCTATTCGGTAATTTCAATTTGATACTACCGCCTGAAGTTTTCGCGTTAATTTCACCAATAATATTTTCAAGGTCTAAACTACCGCCACTGGTTTTTATGCTGACATCTCCTTCAACATCCTCAACTGAAATTGAACCGCCTGACGTATGTGCATTGACGGTACCCTTTAAATCTTCAACTTCAATTGAGCCGCCGCTAGTATCAACATCAATATTATAACTCTCTGGTAGTGTCACTTTATAAGTCACTCTGATACTGGTTGAACCAAAACCAAAGCCACTGCGATCTAAGTCACCATTGATGCTGACATTATCACCTGACTTTTTAATATCAACGCGCATATTGTCTTCATCTTTACCGCTAATCTCTACTTCTACTAATACGGTATCTTTGGCATGAGTATCAATATCAATAGCGCCAACATCGGTTTCAAGTGTTAGCTTACCACCAGAGGAAACTTGCAATTCTTCATTGTATGTTTTTGCTTGTAGACCAGTTGCCATTAACACAAGAGCGATAGGTGCATATTTAAAAGCGTTATTCATTTTCGACATGAGGTAATCTCCATTTATCTTTATTAGTTTTTTTACCATTTTTATATGAGACGCAGTAACAAAGCAAAAGGTTTAAATTTAATTTTTGTTACTTTTCATTTCTGCTATCAAGCCAACCAAGACGTTAGGAAAAAACCACCAAAAATTAACATAATAAATAATAATAAAGCTAATATCAGTGGCTTTGCGCCAGCCTGCTTAATAGTTGCCCAACGCGTATGTGCACCTAATGCCGCCATAGCGATAGCTAAAGAAAACTGGCTAGCTAGTGCGAAACTTGCTTTAACCGTTTCAGGTAAAATAACAACACTATTAATCAATGCGGTAGCAATAAAGCCAAAAACAAACCAAGGTATCGCAATAGTGCTGCGACCGCCTGTATTACCATGAGTATTACTGTGACTATCACTTTTCCTACGCATTAATACAGCACTTAATATTAAAATAAAGGGCGCTAACATCATCACGCGAATAAGCTTTACTACGACAGCTGTTTGCATAGTTTCAGCATTAATACTTTGCCCGGCAGCAACTGCTTGTGCTACTTCATGCACAGTACTGCCGATATAAATACCAAAAGATTGGTCATTCATCACCACCCATTGATAAATAAATGGGTAGCTAAACATAGCTAACGTGCCAAAAAGCACCACTGTAGCGATGGCGACAGTGATATGTTCTTGTTTGGGTTTTAGTACCGACTCAGTCGCTAATATTGCCGCTGCACCACAAATGGCACTACCTGCAGCCGTTAAAATAGCAACATCACGATGCAGCTTAAGTACTTTAATACCAACAATGACACCGACAGAAAAAACACTGCTAATGACAATAAAGTCAATCGCAATCGCTTGCCAACCAACCGCTAATATTTGCTGAAAACTTAAACCAAAACCAAATAATATAATGCCCAACCTCAGAAGTTTCTGCTTACAAAAGTGAGCGAACTGTTGGTCTACTTTATCTTCCACCCTTATTGAAAAGTGGCCATAACTCATCCCCAATAAAATCGCTAATGGCAAAGCACTTAAACCAATAGCTGACACTTGTTCAATACTCGCAAGAACAATCGCTAACAAGGCAATAAAAGGGAGAACAATATAAGTTGGCATAACGCACCTCTTTGCTAATACTTTGCATGACAACGCTTTAATTACTGACTATTAAGCTGCTATCACTATATGGAATAAAATATAACGTAAAGCTTTAGATAAGAATAATGGATAGTTTTAATGTATATTATTAGAAAAACCGAACGATAATTAGAAATAAGCTAGGTTGCTAAAAAATGAGTATATCGATTAAGAAGTTACAACTGTTTGAAGCGACTGCGCGCCTTGGCAAACTTACTCAAGCCGCTAACGAAATAGCATTAAGTCAATCTGCGGCTAGCCAAGCTTTAAAGGAGTTAGAGGAGAGCTTAGGCTACCCATTATTTGAACGAGTCGGTCGAGATTTATTAATTACTGAAAATGGTCAAAAAGCACTACCAAAAGTAAGACAAATTGCAGACATACTCGATAGTTTAAAGTCTGATAACTTAAACAATATGAGTGGCTTATTAAGGATCGTCGCCAGTGGCACCATAGCAACTTATTTACTGCCTAAAGTGTTAGCAGAATTCATCAAAGTTTATCCTCAAGTAAAGCCTGAAATTCATATTGGTAACACGCAAATGGTGATAGCTTTTCTAGATAAAGGCAAAGCCAGTATTGGCTTAATTGAAGGGCCAGCATCGCACCAACACCTACAGATTACCCCTTGGCAACAAGACAAGTTAGAGGTTTTTTGCTCACCAAGTCATGCGCTAGCAAGCGTTAAAAAAATTAGTTGCAAACAACTCAGTCAACAATCTTGGGTGTTACGTGAACAAGGCTCAGGTACCCGGGCCATTTTTGATGCTGCTATCGAACAAGTAGGCCTGCAACTAAATCTCGCTCTGGAAATATCAAGACAAAGCGCTATTAAAGAGTCGGTCAAAGCAGGCTTAGGGCTTGGTTGCTTATCAAAACTCACTATTGCTGATGAATTAAAGGATGGCAGTTTAGTGGCACTACAATCTCCACTAAATTTATCGAGACGTTTCTCATTGGTGACGCATAAAGATAGTCACCATAATTTACTGACTCAAACATTTATTGATTTTTTAACCAATAAAACTGGCAGTAACTCATAACAGTCACTGCCAAGCTTTCATAAGCAAATTTTCATTGCGATAAAAAGTAAACAAATCTGTTTAGATAATTACTCGTATCTCAGCGCCTTGATTGGATTCTTTTTAGCTACTTTTGCTGCATTACCACCCACAGTACTCCAAGCAATAATCATAGATAACAAACCAACGCCTAAACAGATCGGCACTAACCAAATACTACTCATACGATAAGGGAAAGCCTCTAACCAAGTTAACATAAGGTACGCTGCAATTGGCCAAGCTATAAGGTTTGCCAATACCACAGGCTTAGAAAATTGCCAGATAAGTAAAGCAACAATATCTTTAACACTGGCACCCATTACTTTTCTAATTCCAATTTCTTTCGTTCTTCTCTCAACGGTAAAAGCGGATAAGCCGTATAACCCTAGACAGGCAACCACAATTGCAATTATTGAGAAGACTAAAAACAATTGCGCCGTAGTTAACTCATCATTATATTGCGCCGCCATCATCTCAGTTAAAAATTGTAAATTAATCGGCTGCATTGGCACATTATTTTTCCATACAGCTTCCACCTTGCTAATTAAACTAGCAACATCATCGCTGGCAAAAGAAAGACTTGCGACACTAAAGCGTTGTGGGTTTAAGGTATAAACTGAAGCTCTAAGACCAAACTTAACTGAACGAAAGTAAATATCGGGAATAACACCAATAATGGTTAAATGCTGCTTACCGCGAATGTTGCTTTCTAAGGTTTTACCTATTGCCTCTTGTGGGCTATTAAAGCCAAACTTCTTTAATGCAGAGCTATTTAATACGGCGCTGGCATTACCAACTTCACCTTCGGCGACTCTTTGAATAGTATCTGAGCCAAAATCCTTATTAAACAGGCGACCGGCTAACGGCTCTACTTGGTATGCTTCAAAAAATCCATAGCCCATATTATGGTAATTAACAATTTTACTGTCAGTTAAAGTACCATCAGAATTAGGTTCTAATAGTTTGAAATAATTATTGTTTTCATTATCTTGCGAAGGTGCTTCTGATGATAAAACAACACTAGTTATCTCAGGTAAGTTTAATAATTCTTGCGTTAAACTGGGTAAGTTTTCATCTGCAGTGCGAATATTTAATATTAGCTTATTGTCACTTTCATAGCCTACCGCCATATTATTAGAAAAGACCGTTTGGCCATAAACGACCATGGTTGATATCACTAAAATAATTGACGTGGAAAATTGGAAAACCACCAAGATATTTCTAAATTTAGCTGAATTTTTTGACTCAACACTCTTAGTCGATTTTAATATCTGCCCCGGTAAAAAACGTGATAAGTACAGAGCTGGATAGATACCAGCCCCAATGCCAACACAAATCGCAAGGCCAATAAGGCTTAGTAATAAACTGGGTTCATCAAGCAACCCTAAAGTTAACTCTTTGCCTAAGACTTCATTGTAAAAAGGCAATACCATTTCAACGGCAACTAAAGCAAACAATAAGGATAATAGTACCAAGGCAATAGCTTCTCCTAAAAACTGTATAGCGACTTGGGTTCTACTTGCTCCTAACACTTTGCGCATAGCAACTTCTCGTGCACGTTTACTGGCTTTTGCTGTCGATAAATTCATAAAATTAATACAGGCAATCAGTAAAACTAAGCCAGCAACAATGATAAAGGTGGTGATCATTTTACTGTCGCCCATCGGGGTTAAATCCCCCATGTTGCCGGCATCACGTTTGGCATTTAAATGCAGTGCTGAAGCCGCCATTAATTTCAGTTTTAATACTTCTGTTACCTTGCCTGATGGTGCACTCTTAGCAAACCTGTCGGTAATTGGGCTTTCATTATTTAACCAGTAATCAATGCGTTGTTGCAGTTCAGGAAGCTCAATACCCTTGTTTAATTTAAAGTAAGTGTAAACATTTAAACTCGTCCAAGTATTTAAAGTACCATCATTTTCACCAAAAAGTGCTGGCTGTAAATAGACCAACATATCGGTATTTAAATGCGTTGCATCGGGTAAATCTTTCATAACTCCAGTGATGGTTAAGGTTGCAGTATTACCACCTACACAACAAACGGTTAATGTCTCACCGACCGCATCACTCTTACCAAAATACTTATAAGCAAGCTCTTCACTGATCACTAAATCCATCGGTTTATTAAAAGAAGATTCTTTATTGCCATGAAGGAAAGGTAAATCAAAAATATCAAAGAAGCTGCCATCAACCATAGTGAACTGTTCATTAAAAGCATCGGCATTTTGTCTGACCGTCATATCAAATTGAATAAAACGCACACCGTTTTCAACTTCATTTTTTGCGTAGTTTTTTATTGCCGGCATCATACTGCCTGCCGAGCGCACGGTTTCAAAAGCACTTTGATTAGGCATTAAATAAGCGGTATGCATACGCACGATTCGGTCATGATCTTTCAACCAGGTATCAAAACCAGTCTCTTGTCGAACAAACAGCATAATTAAAATACAGCTCATCAAACCAATGGCTAAACCAAAAATATTAATGACAGAAAAGATGCCATTCTTAATGATATTGCGCCAAGCGGTAATAAGGTAATTGCGAAACATGATAACTCTCCTATTAAGCCGTTAAGCTGTTTTCTCTGCGGCACGCACACTTTGGGCGACAACATGACCATCAAACAAATTAATGGTACGCCTCGCATAGTCAGCATGAGCAGGACTATGCGTTACCATAACAATGGTTGTACCTTCATCATTCAGCGCTTGTAACATCTCCATCACTTCTTGACCGTGGGCACTGTCCAAGTTACCTGTTGGTTCATCAGCTAAGATCATTTTTTGATCGCCAACAACCGCACGAGCTACAGCGACACGTTGTTGCTGACCACCCGATAACTGACTTGGCAGATGTTTAGCTCGATGGGCAATACCTACTTTATCC
>OLII01000934.1_pt1 | contig 10579 bp, 9 predicted proteins | sample 1609481 | NCBI WGS metagenome assembly OLII01 (sample SAMN05416859, study PRJEB24817) | seawater metagenome | isolation source: Sea water | place: Canada:Atlantic | collected 2013-11
GCCTTTTTTGTTGGTGAACGGAGATGTTTGGCACGAACTGGACTATAAAAACCTCATTAATAAAGCAGCCCTTGGCCTAGCCCATTTGGTGTTAGTGGATAATCCAGATTTTAACCGTGATGGTGACTTTTATTTAAAAGAGGGTTATGCGAATACCGTGCAGGAAGGTGAGGCATTAACCTTTAGTGGCATCAGTATTATAAATCCTAAATTGTTTGATGGTTGTGTCGCAGGTACCTTTAAGTTGGCGCCGCTTCTTATTAAAGGGATGCCTGCGCAACAAGTAACGGCTGAGAAGTATCAAGGATATTGGCTAGATGTAGGAACACCGCAGCGCTTGCAAGAGCTAAATGAGCGCTTGAATAAAGAACAACTGTAAGTGACAAACAAAGAGAACGCGGTATTTACAAAGGTAAATAGGTAGGCAGGTATGAATATTCGACATTTTGCCGGCAAGATTTTTGGCGCCACATTGGGGTTAATGTTTGGTGGTCCTTTTGGGCTTCTTTTAGGGGTTTTAGTGGGTAATGCATTTGATCAAATGTATGCGCGAAATCGCCCCAATCCAAAAGTAACCGCCAATAGCCAGAATATCTTTTTTCGGGTGACCTTCTTGGTGATGGGGCAGTTGGCGAAAAGTGACGGGCGGGTAAGTCAGCAGGAAATTGAACAAGCCCAATTTATCATGAACCAAATGGGGCTTAACGAAAACCAACGTCGAGAAGCCATTCGTTATTTTAGTGAAGGCAAAAGCCCCCATTTGGATTTAAATCGAGAGCTACAACAGTTTATGCGCTCGGTGGGGCATCGCGGTTCGCTTATTCAAATGTTTTTAGAAATTCAATTAAGCATGGCCTATGCCGATGGCAAGCTGAGCATGGAAGAGAAACGCTTGCTGGATAAAGTGTGTCGAATTCTGGGTATCAGCGCTTTGCAGTTTGAGTTTATTCATGCCCGTGTACGAGCCAGCCAAGAGCAGTTTCGTGGTCAATTTAATGAATCGTTCAGCAGTACAGGCAATGAATTAAAAACCGCCTATGGTGTACTGGGGGTGAATAGTGATGCTACAGATTCAGAAGTGAAAAAGGCCTATCGAAAACTTATGAGTCAGCACCACCCTGATAAATTGGTGGCTAAAGGATTACCTGAGGCCATGATGAAAATAGCAAAAGAGAAAACCCAAGAAATTCAAACCGCTTATGACAAGGTTCGCAAAGCTCGGGCTAGGTAAAGCAAGCTTCACTACTGTTTACCATTTTCTTTTAAAAGAGCGTCGGTCATTTCAATGCACTGAGCTTCCATTAACTTTTGGCAGCGATTCGCCAGTGCCACCGCATCATTTTGCGTTAAGCCCTGAGTGCTGATGGGTTCTAAGCATTTCACTCTCACCGTACCCGAATGCCATTTATTGTAATTCATAGTGTGTTGCCTTAATGAAAAACACACAGGTTGAATGGGCGCTTGAGCTTCAATGGCTAACCTAAAAGCCCCTAATTTAAAGGGTAAGGGTTTACCCCAGTTTCGGGTACCTTCCGGGAAAATTAATAATGAAAGATTTTTCTCGCGCATTATTTTGGCAGCAAGGCCAAGCGCTTGTTGGGCTTTTTCTTTTTTGGCCCGCTTAATGACAATATTGCCTGCCAAGAAAAATAACCAACCAATAAACGGGATATAAAGCAGCTCCCACTTACCAAGGGCCACAGTGCCACGTCTAACAATGCTTTCAGCAAAAAACATATCTTCGGTATCTTGGTGGTTACTTATGAGGATGGAAGGTTGTTCTGGGCTGAGGCGTTCTTCATTTTCTATTTCAAGCTTGGCTCCCCAATAGGCGAATAATACGCGGCTCACTGCGCTGCAAATATCTCCCATATTGTTACGGTGCTTGGGTCGTAATAGGGCAATGGGGGTCAGTAGGGCAGCCAGTATGGCTAGGGTAATAAACCCAAAAACAATGCGAAAAGGGTACATCTCAATCACCTTTGGCTAAGGCACTTTCAGCGTTTGAGGCGTGATACTAGCTGAAAAGCGCTCTTGTTATTATTAGATTATAGGTGTTATAAAAATAGCGGCGCCACGGTAATCAAATTAACCCTTAAAATCAATGAGACCGCATCACAATAACGGGTGTAGTTAAGGGCGGATTTCGATGTTGGGCTGTAGGCTTTAAAGCCCATAATTAAGCTAGGCTTAAAGGGCATAGTTTGCGGGCAATTGTTAAATGAGCGTACACCTGTCCATATTGATTGGGTTACAATAGTTTATTCGTTGGAATTAGAGAAAAACCATGAGCCACGCCTCAAAAAAATCCCCTTTAATAGCCCCTTCTATCCTGTCAGCTAACTTTGCTTGTCTTGGTGAAGAAGTGGATAACGTATTGGCAGCCGGTGCGGATATCGTGCATTTTGATGTAATGGATAATCATTATGTGCCTAACCTTACAATAGGTCCTATGGTATGTAAGGCTTTGAGAGATCACGGTGTGACCGCCCCTATTGATGTGCATTTGATGGTGAGCCCAGTAGATCGCATGATTACTGACTTTATAAAAGCTGGAGCTAGCTATATAACTTTTCATCCTGAGGCCACGGATCATATTGATCGCTCACTGCAAATTATTAAAGATGCAGGCTGTAAAGCTGGATTAGTGCTTAACCCTGCAACACCACTTCACTACTTAGATTATGTGATGGATAAGCTAGACATGGTGTTATTAATGTCGGTAAACCCTGGGTTTGGCGGACAGAGCTTTATTCCTTCTACCCTTGATAAGCTTAAGCAAGTGCGCAGTAAAATTGATGAAAGCGGCCTAGATATTCGCCTAGAAGTCGATGGCGGCGTAAAAGTGGATAACATCGCTGAAATAGCCGCCGCTGGTGCGGACACTTTTGTGGCTGGCTCTGCCATTTTTAATTCGCCAGACTACGCTCAAACCATCACCAAAATGCGTGAAGAAATAGCCAAAGGCGCACGCTAATGGTATGGCTACGGGTACGCTAAGTACCTGTAGTCAGTTCTTTGATGGTACCTCATTCTCTTAATTAGCACTTCTTATGATATTTACCCAAGATTATCCACAAGCCATTATTTTTGATTTGGACGGCACCCTCGTTGATAGCGTGCCAGATTTATGCCGAGCTTTAAATGAAGCCTTGAGTGACTTATGCCATGAGCTTAATCAAACACCACTGCAAGTGACCAGCGATCAAGTTCGCTTATGGGTGGGCAATGGAAGTCATAAATTAATTGAAAGAGCGCTGTTGGGCTTAGATGTATCTTCTGAGTATATCGACCGTGTTCATGGTTATTTCTTAACTCGCTATGAAGCTTGTGTGTGTGAAGAGAGCTATTTATACCCTGGGGTTTTAGCCTTGTTAACAGCCTGTCAGCAGAAGAAATTGCCAATGGCTCTTGTGACCAATAAGCCCATTGCTTTTGTGCCGGCCTTACTTAATAAATTGGGGATTAGTGAGTTTTTTGAAATTTTATTGGGGGGCGATAGCCTTAGTGAAAAGAAACCCAGTGCTTTGCCTTTATTACATGCCGCACAATATCTCAATATTGAACCTAGCAAATGCTTAATGGTGGGAGATAGTACTGCGGATAGAGCCTCGGCCAAAAATGCTGCCGTTCCCTGTGTGTTGCTTGAACAAGGTTACAATCAAGGAAAAGACCTCTCTCAATTGCATCCTGAATGGCTGCTTAAAGACATTCAAAGCCTACTGATGGCGCTTTGCTCTACATAAATATCGTGCATAGTTAGCTATAAACAGACTGTCCTAATTTCCATACTAATAATATTCATTCTTATTTAATAATCAAAATCAGTCCATTAACCTCTTGTTAACCCCTTGTTTGCTAGTATGCTCCCCCCAAAATGAGCACCTGTAGTCATATTTGGACAATATTGTTCCATTTTTATGGGTATTCATGCCTGAACGAATTCTATTTAATGCGATCCATTAAAGATCGATATAGATATGCAGCAAACACATTCATAAAACGTTGGAATTCAGCAATAGAGGAGCAGGCCATGAAAGTACATTTCATATACATATTGTTAATCATTTCATTGGCACTGCCAAAATGGGCAAACGCTGCCTATGTGGATCTTCAGTCAGGCTCACTTATGGGCATGATACACGCCACGGTGGGAGATAGTTTTTTTGATAATCATCACTTTAGTGGTGGTATGGGCTATGTGCCTAAGCTTGATAATCATGCGGAAATGACGTTATTCAGTTTACGTTATCGCTACCAAAACCCTTATCGATTTAATTTTAATATTAAGGGTAAAGAATTACAGCTTAGTCCAATTAATTTTGGTACCAGCTTACTGTATGGAAAGCACAGCGACTTATTTCTTGAGCTTCCCGAGCAATACCCTAGTGGCTATTACAAGCCAACGGCGCTGCGCATCATTTTTAATTACCAAAGTATTTTACATATTTCAGAAAAAACTGAGGTGTATTTTGATATTTCAATACTCGACGTGGGTTTGATTACCTACGTGCGCGAGCCTGAATTTTTTATGGATAATTACGATTATTTTGGATTAGAAGGAATCACTAACTGGGGCTTTGGCGTTCGTCGTCATTTCTAAACGAATTTGTGGAGACTGTAAGATGAAAAAGTTGATTTCTTTATTTTTTGTCATTGCCCTGACCGGTTGTGAGTATGAACTAAGCCCTTGGCAAACCGATCCACATTGCCCAGGAGTATCGGTAGAAGAAAATCTTGCGCGCCTGGCTGCGTTTGAAGAGTCCATTGGTAAGTCTGATTTTTATCGAGTGGCCATTATTGGTGACCCTCAGCAGTACCCTGGTGCATTTGAAGATACCATTGAGTACATCAACACACTTGAAGATGTTCACTTTACTTTAGTGGTAGGGGATCTAGCCGAGACCGGTGTGAAGGCTGAATTTGAGTGGATGTGTAAGGCTATGTCTAAATCGAATATTCCTATGATTCCTGTTATTGGTAATCATGACTCTATTTCGTTTGGTCAGGATATTTGGTTAGATGTATTCGGTCCTTTTGACTTTGCATTTACCTATCAAAATACACGTTTTGTAGCATACAACGATAACCAATATGAGTTTGGTAAAGCACCAGATCGTGAATGGTTACGTGCACAGGCTGAGCCAGCTGAAGGGCAAGAATACGATCATGTGATTGGTGTCAGCCATGTGCCACCTTGGGACGATAATGAAGGCTTTGATAAGAGTTTGAGTGATAGTGGCTATGAGTTAACAGTACACGGTCATGAATCAAGTTTTGACTTTTGGGAGCGTTCAGATGTGGGGTTGCCTCATTACATTACCACCCAAAATAGAGACCCTGGTTTCGGAATGTTAAATATTTACCCTAATTTAGAGTTACAAGTTGATAACTGTACCCGTGAATGTACAACCACTACTCCAAGAGTGGTTCAGGTGACGATTCCTGACCCTCAATAAGTATAGAGATTAGCTTCAGTAGAAATGTGAAAGGCCCAACAAGTGAAAGCTTGTTGGGCCTTTTTATATACCAATGCTTTGTTGTTACTAAGGTTTGTTATTAAGGCTGTTTTCCTAGGGTAAATACCCCAGCAGCATGTTTGTTGGTGCCATCGGCCGTTCCTAAATTATAACCACCGGCAAATACATCACCGGGTTTCACAAAGATTCCCCCTACATTGCCAATGATGGTATTGGATATCAATGCATTGGTGGCGCCGTCGGTGACGGTACCATTGACTGAATTGGTTTGAAATTCAGGCGTGCGGTTGCCACTTGAGTTATTCGTCATTTGGCCGTTGAAGTTCACTTCCCATACCGAAATAGGTAATGAGTCTGGATCGTTTATTTCAGAGCCTGCGGTTTCTAATTTAAGCTGTCCATTGCTGATGGCACCATTATCAAAGTTCACATCAAATTTACCCACCACACTGCGCACCGCGCCGTCGTCAGCAAAGCCAATGCATTGGGCATAGTCAGTACAATTTGAGAAGTTACTAGCAAAGCTGGCAGTACCCGTTAGGGTATTAATATCGGCCCTTTCGGCTGCCAACCAAAAGGCGAGAATTTCTTCTTCCTGGTGAGTGCTGCTGTCAGTAAAACCATTTTCATCTTCTGACAATTCGTAAATATTAATGCCATCGCCAGGTTCTGCTAGCCATACTCCCCAGCGAATATTAATGGCTTCGGCCACATCGTCTTTTTGAATGTCGCAAATAATGCCCAGATCGGCACACAAAGCCAGTGCAGTGGGGGAACTTACCGTACGGCTTGGATCACCTGGTTTGGTGATAACTTCAGTGCTGTCGTACATTTGGCCGTTGTTTTCCCGTTGCTCGTTCATGACAAAAATAGGGGTGTTGTCACTTTCATTCCAAGAGCCGTCACCCACAAATACTTCCACATCAATATTGGCGCGCCACTCTTCTTGATCTGACGTGTCCGAGCCCATGTGAGCCGCCAGCTGTTGGCTTTGATCGCTGTCATCTTCACGGAACTGTAATTCCATTTCGGTAATGAATTCATCTTCAGCGCTGGTGGGTTGAAATACAAAGCGCTGTACATCCACATTGGCATTAGTAACGGGGTCTAGGATGGTTTGTGTTTCCAGTACTAGTTGGACATGGCCTGGTGAGGTTACCCTATTGCCATTTTTAGTCACTTCGCCATTTAATAAAGAATCCTGAATATTGGTTTCCAAGTCACCAATACTGGCCACGTTATAATCCACTTCAATTTGAATCTGATATTCATCCATTTCACCTGTTACGGTATTCAGCACTTGGTAATTCAGCATCATGCCGGTGCTGCTGTCCTGAGCACTGTAATCAAAGGCGGTAAAGTCGCCCAGTTCCATAGCGATAGGGGAGCCAATTTGTGCTTCATGAGTATTGAATATTGGGCGACCATCGGAATCTAATGTGTACCCCAATGGCATGGCCATCAGTGCCAGTTTTTCTGAACTGACAAGGTTAAATTGATCATCGCTAATAACGGTATTCGGTAATGGATTAGTAACGCTATCTAAGTCCGCATAGGCGTCTTCGAAATCAAATAGGCCAAGAGGGTTAGGGTCTACAACTGGGTCTGGCTCAGGGTCTGGCTCATTATCCACAATAGGGTCAGGTGTTGTATCAGGAGTGGGGTCGTCAATTATGCCGTCTTCAATAGCATCCTCTACGGCGTCTTGTTCAGCTAAATCTATGCCCAAATCAATGGCATTCTCTACCTCTTCTAGGCTGCCTAGATCGGCTAGATTTTCCAATGCGACATCTTCTAAGTCTGAAAGGTCCTGTCCTTCTGTTAAAATTCCTGCATCAATTAGTTCGTCTTCTAAATTTCCTTTAAGTACTTCGGTATTTTGATCTACTTCCCGAGTATTTTTTTCATCCAATGCGGCAACCACTTCAGCGAAAGCTTCTTCAGTGCCTTCGTTAAGCCCCTGCATTTCCATTTGGATAACGGATACTATTTCTGACACAGTCGCGCTATCTGTGCTGGTGTCGCTGGAGCTTTCTCCGTCAGAGTTAACCGCTACCACAGAGCCTGTGTCATCACTTGAGTCTTCTTCACTGTCACTTTCTTCCGTGGCTTGTGCGTCACCATCCCCCTCGCTAGTTTGGGCTACTTCTTCTTTTTCCTCTTCGCTATTGTCATCGGTGGCGGCATTAACGCTTAAAGATTCAGGCGCGGCTAATAGCCCAACAGGAGGAGAGTCTGAACTAACACGGGTAAAGTTGAAGTCACTGCCTAAGCCAAGCTCAATGGTACCTGAGTCATTTTCAACACTAATGCCGCCGCTGTATACGGCCATGACATAAGCGCCACTCGCTTCTTGCTGCACTTCATAATTGGTACCACGTATACCAATCGACGCGGCTGGTGTATCTACTTTATAAGCGCTTTTATCGCCTTTACCTATTTGCCCACTAATAGTTCTAAAGCCCCCTTTAACCAATGTCATTAAAGCTTGTTCTTTATTAGTGGTGTCTCCTGGTTGATTAAATAAATAGCTGCTGATGTCCATCTCGCTACTGGCTTTAATGGTCATGAGCGCTTTATCTACAAAACGCAGTTGCACCGATCCTTTTGGGCCCGTTTTAATGATGTCGCCACTGAATACTTTTGAACGTCGCTTAAGCGGCCGAGCCGTACCGTCTTGATCGGTGGCCGTGGCCACGCCTTTACTTAATATGACATGGGCCGCTAGGCTTGCACCGTGCACAGGTAAGCAGATGAGCAAAAACACCATACTGCATACTAGGCTGAGTGATTTGAAACATTTCATTTTCTCTCCCCCTAAATATTGGTACTTTTTAAAAAAGTATTTACGCCACTAAGTGATAGGTATCTGTCTTAGTGTTTTTAAAAACTGTAAGTTAAACCAAACTCGGCTTTTCCTCGTTTAAAGGAGTTTTCAGGTAGTGTGCTGTCGGTATAAATTAGGCCGTAATCATTATGAACACTAAAGTTACTGTTAAAGGCGTAGCGCCAACCGAAACCAAAGGTAAAGGATAAGTCTTTACGAATATCATCAGGGCGTGTGGTTTTTTCCTTATCATATTCACTGCTGACCACATTTAACATCCAGTAACGGCTGCCTCTTGCACCCCATAGCGTTGTTTTTTGGTAGCTAAAACCTTGGTAAGTTTTTCCACTGAATTCGTTAATATCTTCTTCTGCCACATCGGCACCAAATAAAATACTGGCTACCCAGCTGTGTTTTTTAGGGGCGCTAGCAAAGGAAAGAGTGACTTGTTGTTGTGTGAGGTCCCCGTCGGTGTTGTCAGCATAGCTAGTGAGCCCGTAGTTCACGGCTAGCCCGTAACTAAAGCCGCTTCTTAAGCGCCATTGGCTTTGCAGCATGGCAGTGCTGGAATCGAGGAAGTCTTCGCCGTTAAGTTGCACAAACTGGTACCGCCCAGCGGTTCTCCAGCGAACGGGGCCAGTGAAGAAACTTATTCCGGCTTCGGCCATGGCGGTGTCTAAATCAAATATTTCAATTTCTGAATTAGCTCGTTTGGCATATATGGCTCGTAAATCATAAGAGCTGGTTTTGCTTAAAGGGGTAAGGTAGCCAAAGTTAATTAGAGTGCTCCAATAACTGCTGGCGGTTTCTCGGGAATCATCATCAAGAGGCACTTCAAATGGAACGTCGTTAATTTCCAACTGCAAGGAGTTCTCATCGGTGGCACTGTTAATATTGCTGTCATAGCCACCGGCCATATCCAAAGCAAACATAAAGCGGGGTTGTACGCTGCGTTGCAAATCAGCAATTTGCTCTAGGAACTTCTCAACATTTTTAACAACGGTTTCAGGGGGCTTTTGCTTAAGCACTTTATGGAATTCAATTTCGGCGCGAATAAGGTTGCGCAAATAGAAGTGAGTTCTGGCCAGCTCTAGGCGGTACCTAGGTTGTTCAGGAAAGCTAATGACTAGGCGCTCAAAAGCAAACAGGGCTTGGTCGTAATGTTGGGTTTCGATTGCGGCCATGCCATATTTAAAGTCAAAATCTGGGTCCCCCTCAAACTCTTCAACCAAACGGTCGGCCAGCTCAAATGCTTGGGGAAACTGATTGCGTTTCATTAACACATCTAATGCCTCTAATCTAGCCAGCGTGGTGCGTTTCTGACTAATTTGAGTGCTGTTATTGTTTAACGCAGAAGTGGTTTTTGCTTCTTCTGCATATCCCTTTAAAACCAATACTGCTAATAAAAGCAGTGCTAATTGCTTCATGATATTAATAGCCGTGAATTAAGCGAATTGGGTCATCCTTTTCTGATTTTAGTCTAGCAGTGAATCCTAATATCGCCTCCTATAGGGAAAGCTGAGCTAAGCTCATTATTGTGTCATGAAAAATGTTCTAAGGACGGTCGGTAAAATGAAGCGCATTAACAGCCTAGGAAGAGGGAAAATATTAATCATTCTCAATAAAGTGCCTTTTTTTAAGGACTTTACCCCGGCCGAGCGTGAAAAAATCATTGATAAAGAAGCCACATTTTATGTGGCCAATGAAGATGAATACATAATTGAGCAAAACACTCTAGATACAGCCTTTTATATTCTTTTAAATGGCACCGCCCGAGTAACCTTAGAAGGGGTCGATAAATCTCTTGCCACTATGGGGCCGGGAGATTTTTTTGGCGAAATTGCCTTTATCCAGAATACACCTCGCACTAGCAATGTCATTGCCAACGATTTATGTATTTTACTGAAAGTAGATAGGCGCTTATTAGGGGCGTTAAATGCTGAAATACGAGAAAAATTCAAAGACCAAATTATTTCAAAATTAGCAGGCATGATCGCCGCTAAGAATATTAAAAAAAGTGAAAAGACCTAGTACACTCACTGACCCTTCCTAATAGCTATTGATCTATATCAGCTTTTACGTGAGCTATTCCCATAGATACTTTCCTCCTTTTTCAACATTGATGCATATCAATTTTATTCTTGTGTTGCTTGTTATTGTGTACCCCATAGATAAAAACACTGTTAACCGCGAGGGTCCTAACATGTATGTAGATGAGTATGTAATCTGTCTCTTATACACATCTCCGAGCCCACGAGACCGTACTAGATCT
>OLII01000938.1_pt1 | contig 10550 bp, 10 predicted proteins | sample 1609481 | NCBI WGS metagenome assembly OLII01 (sample SAMN05416859, study PRJEB24817) | seawater metagenome | isolation source: Sea water | place: Canada:Atlantic | collected 2013-11
GCTTGTACTGGTTGCCAAGAGTCAACGGACATGGGCCGAGTCCTATTTAGATAATAAAAGTGAATAATTCATTGTCCCATAACCTATAGGTGATAAAAACCAAATATTTGTGGGGCTATATTTAGGTGAATATAATGGCTTTTTTAAAGTCAGTGATGATAAGTAGTCGGTCTTTTTTACACTTTCACTTGGGTGCCTTCATCTTTTATTCATCTTTAGGGCGTTTAAATGAGAAGTTGCATGACTATGGTGTTTCATGTCTGCGACGAGCCGCAGATAGTGGCCATATACAGGCTTCATATTTGTTGGGCGTGCGCCTTAAGTATCGTGGCACAAATAGCGCTTATCAAACCTCGGGCATAGAGTACCTTCGAAAGGCAGCTTCTAATGGTGCTAGTCAAAACCAATTTATGTTAGCCGAAGCCTTAAAAGAGACTTTGTTAGATTGTGAAGTCAAAAGCGAAATACTATTTCTATATGAAAGTGCGGCCAAGCAAGGTTATAAAATGGCCGAATTACGTTTAAGTGAAGCTCACGAACAAGGATTGTTCGGTTTAACTATTAATCAGAAAAAAGCAGAGTACTGGTCGCATAAATTTTTAGCGGACAGTGACCTATAAGAGTCAGTGAAAGTATGAAACCAGAATTTGATGACATCCGCGCATATCAAGATCATGAAGTGAATGATATGTTAATGTCCTTATTAAAAGACAGCGAGTTTTTACAATTTATTGCTGTGCAAAAATATCCTCGTTTGCAGCGCTTTTTTCCCGCATTAACTCAAAGCCGCATTAAAAAAGCGTTACAGAGCCAATTTAAGCAGGTTCATAGTATTCAAGGCATGCAAAATAAACTTGCGCCATTTGTACAGTCTATGATGAATAAAACGGTCACGCAGTTTAATGTGACGGGACTTGAAAACCTAAAAAAAGATAAAGCCTATGTGTTCATGAGTAATCATAGAGACATTGCCATGGATCCCATGCTGGTGAACTATGCTTTACTGAGTGCAGGATTACATACTTGTAAAATAGCCATTGGTGATAACTTAATTGAACGCCCGTTTGTTAATAAACTAATGCGATTAAATAAAAGTTTTGTCGTGCGCCGTAAACTGGAAGGTAGAAGAGAAAAGTTAGAAGCTGTTAATCATTTATCTAATTATATTCATCACAGCTTAAAATCGAATCAAAGTATTTGGATTGCCCAAAAAGAAGGGCGTGCAAAAGACGGTAAAGATGTGACCGATAAAGCAGTATTAAAAATGCTGCATATGGCGGGCCGAAAGTTAGGCTGGGAATTTAATGAAAGTATGAACTTTTTAAACCTAGTGCCTGTCACCATTAGTTATGAGTGGGACCCTTGTGATGAAGACAAAGCCAGAGAACTAGATGCTATTAAGCAACATGGCCAATATGAAAAATCACAAGATGAAGATTTTCATACTATTGTTAAAGGCATTAAGGGAAAGAAGGGCCAAGTATCCATTCATTTTTCAGAACCGTTAAAAATAGATTCATCGGTACCGGAACAATGGAGTCAAGCAATGGATAATAGCATTCATCAGAACTATCATATTTATGATAATAACTTAGAAGCTGAGAGCATATTAAATAGCTCAAATGTGGAAGAAGCGTTGAAAAATTCACAGTGGCCTCAAAAATATGCAAACTTGTCGGGCTCTGCATTGGAACAAGTGGTGAATACTTACGCTCAGCCAGTTATCCTGAAAAAGGCTTCTCAATCACTATGATGATGGGCAATAAAAAAAGTGTACTGCCTTTTGGTGCCGTGACTCTGGCATTATTAGGTGCGGCCTTATTAATTCAATTGTGGCCTGTATCAGCTTGCGATAAGTTAGAGAAAAAATTAGAAGCTGGGTATTTTTTAAGGTGGATGCCTCCGCAGTTAATGCTGATTACCTCTGAAAAACAGAACTATATGGTGGATGCTAGCGATAAATCCACAGCTTGTAAGGCCATGCTAGCGGAGTTGAAAAGACCTTGAAAGGGAGGCTTAGTTAGTCGTTAAGAACATTGTTAAGCGCACTTTTAAGTGATGCTGGGTCTATTGTTTTATCGAACAGAGCGCAAACCCCCGCTTGGCGAACGGCGCTTAACCGGCTGCTATCGGCTTCACTGGTCACCATCAGGACTGGTAAATAAGAAAACTCTGATTTTGATAGATATTCTGCCAATTCCTGGCCATTCATTTCTGGCATATTGTAATCAGTGATAATGAAATCAATGTGCTCGTTATGCAGTAAATCAATGGCTTGATGGCCGTTTTCTGCTTGTAAGCAATGGTCTATGCCGCATGAGGTTAATAATTTCATTATGTGGCGTCTTGCGGTTTTAGAGTCGTCAACAATTAATCCTCTTAAATTATCTAAATCTAAATTTTCTAACGTTAAATGAGACACTTCTAATGTGTCCCTTGCAGCATTGAGAGCGGTACGAAAGTCGCGGCGATCAAATGGTTTCGGTAAAACGGCCAATACGCCGGCCTGCTTAATAGGGTCAATTTTGGCGAAGCTGGTTTCACTGGATATCAACATGAAGTTGGTTTCTTGGCTTAGCGGTTCATTGCGTATTTTTAGCAGTAATTCAATGGCAGTCATGTCACTGAAGTACATGGCGCTGATGACCAAATCGGGTTGAGAATTTTGTAGATAATCAATAGCATCTTGGCCGTTTGAGAGGATATCAAGTTTAGTAATGCCCTCTTCATTTAATACGTTTTTCAAAATTTTATTTTGAGTATTTGAAGGCTCTATTAATAACACAGTTAAGTCTTGGATTTTCAGTGACATAGCTCACCTCCATGAAACTCGTTCATTCATTATGGAATGATAGATATTTTGGGGTTTTATTAAAATTTGACACAATTTCTTCCCGCTTCTTTGGCTTGATAGAGCTTTTTGTCGGCTCTTTCTAGTACTTGTTTTATGTCTTCACTATCAAAGCGCACTTGAGTTAACCCGATACTGACCGTAACAAAGGGTTCTGTGTCTGAATATTTATGGGGTAAATTGGCTTGACGCATGGCATCAATAAAACGCTGGGCCACGTTTTTGGCACCTTCTTCATCTGTACCGGGTAATAACACCACAAACTCTTCGCCACCATAGCGAGCCAATATATCGATAGGGCGTTTAAGAGCGCCCTTTAGGGTTTGAGCCACTTGCCTTAAACATTGGTCCCCTTGAATGTGACCATAACCATCGTTGTATTTTTTAAAGTGATCAATATCCATAATCATGATGGTAAGCGGGCTTTTTTTACGTTGGTGATCTTTCCAAAGGCGTACAAACATATCTTCATAACCACGGCGATTCATCACCTGAGTCAGTACATCATAGTGGGCTACTTCATCAAGCTTCTGGTTCGCTTGCATTAACTCAGCTTGAATGACCGACACCCTAAGCATGGCCTTAACGATGGCACTGAGTACTTCTTCGTGAACAGGTTTGCTAATGTAAGTGTCACCACCAACGTTTAAACCCTCCACAATATCTTTGGGTTCAGTACGAGCCGTGAGGTAAATAATAGGCACCCAATGATCTTGTAACAATCCTCGTAGAGCTTTACAGGTATCAAAGCCAGATAGTCCTGGCATTTCCACATCTAATACAATTAGATCCGGCACCTGTTCGCTTACTCTAAATAAAGCGTCTTCTCCTGATTCACACAAAATCACTTCACATTCCAGTGGTGTTAAATACTGGTTAATGACAAAGCGTTGAGTCCTGGAGTCGTCTACCACCAGAATCTGGGGCATGGATCTTCCTTAAAATCGCAGTTACTTAAAGCATAGCAGGCGTATGTGAAGTGGTAGGGGTATTGAATACATTTCAGAGGGCACTTGCTGATCCGCTTATAGCGTTTTGTAATAAGATAGCTGTTTTTACTTATGCATAGTGTTTTATACTGGCATCGGTGCTTCCAAAGTATTTGGTATGCTAGGGTTAATATTGTCAGTAAAGGATCGTGAAATGAGCGATTATGGGCACCTGAGTCGGCAGGCAACACTCGCCTCCATTGTTGTGGCTATCATTTTAATAGTGGCCAAAACTTGGGCTTATTGGAGCACGGGTTCAGTGAGCCTATTGGGTTCACTTTTAGACTCTTTACTGGATGGCATGACGTCATTCATGAATTTCTTTGCCTTGCGTTTTGCTTTGGTCCCAGCCGATGAAGACCACAAGTTTGGTCATGGGAAATTAGAATCCATTGCCGCACTGGCTCAGTCTGCGTTTATGATTGGTTCGGCTGTGGTGCTGGTGTTAAATAGCTTTGACGTCATGATTGACAAACGCCAAGTGGTGAACACCCAAATTGGTATTTATGTCAGTGTTTTGGCAATCGTATTAACCATAGCGTTAGTAATGTTTCAAAAAAGTGTCATGCGAAAAACCCGCTCGTTGATTGTAGAAGCCGACTCTTTGCATTATCAAGGGGATGTCTTAATGAATGGCGCCGTGTTAGTGGCCATGGTTTTGGCAGGCATGGGAATTTTCTGGGCTGACTCGGTAATGGCGTTAGGCATTGGTGCTTTTCTGTGTGTCAATGCTTGGCGAGTAGGGGCAAAAGCATTTGAAGATTTAATGGATCGACAGCTCCCTGATGTGGAACAGCGTATATACGAGTTAGTTAGTGGTGCCCAAGGAAGTGAGGGTTGTCATGATGTTCGTTGTCGTCAATCTGGACCGAACATGTTCATTCAATTTCACTTAGAACTTGACGAAAATTTAGCACTTTGGTCTGCCCATGAAATTGGAGATCGAATTGAAAAACAAATTATTCAAGAATACCCCTACGCAGACGTCTTAATACATCACGATCCAACTAAGGCAGCCCCTTAATGCTTCGTTTTTTGTTATTGCTTATTTGGTTTATTGTGCCAATTAGTTGGGCAAACGCAATCGTGCCTCAAATAATGGAATCCCTTCCAGCTGCCCCAGGGGCAGACTTTGAGCCAGAACCTGAAGAAGAGGTGGTTGAAGAAACCCCCATTGAAATTCTTGATTGGTCTAGAAGTTTAGCCAGTGATTATGTGGAAGGTTTAAACGATGGCGTTGATTCCTTTTTCATGGATGCTTTTTTCGATGATGAAATCATTAATGATGAGTCATCGGGGAGTAATGGACGCCTATTTTTTACTACTAGACGTGTTCGAGGGGAAGGTGTCGACTATCAAATGGGTGTTAATTTAAAGTTAGTTTTACCCAGAACCCGTGACCGCTTTAAATTGTTGGTGGAAACCGATGAAAATGAAGATACTCAAAAAGAAACCAATGTAATTGGTACCACCGATAATGTGACATATTCAACGGCCTTACGAGTTGAATTAAAGAAAGGTAAACGTTGGAAGTCTAGCTGGGATAACGGAATTCGTTGGTCTGGGGAGCCTGTGTACTTTTCAAGATTGCGCGCTCGGCGCACTGATTACTTTGAAAACTGGCGCTCTAGACTATTACAAACCCTTTACTGGCGAACTGATGTTGAATGGGGTTCTGATTTTAGTGCCAGTCTATTAAGGCCCATTAGCTTGCATTACCACTTTCGAACGGGTTTCAATGCTGGCTACATATTAAGCGATGACTTTGCTGATTTAAGTACCAGTGCTGCCATATTTCATGAGCTTAGTTCGCGAGCGGCTATGGTGTATCAAGTGGCAGTGTTTGGTGATACCGACTCAATTAGTAAAGTGAACAATACCGCACTCACAGTGAGTTATCGAAGAAAAATATACCGCCACTTTGTGTTTGCAGAAGTGATTCCTGAAGTGGCTTGGCCAAGAGAGCAAGATTACGACGCAACACCTGCCATCAGTTTCCGTTTGGAAATGATTTTTGGGCCAGACAAACATTAACCGATCGTTAAAGGTAATGGTCGGTAGCATTTAAACTATCATGTCTTTAGGCTTAATTCAGCACTGCCTTGGAAGCTCAAAGTAAAAGTGACTGCCTTTTCCTGAGGCGTCTTCATAACCAATGTTGCCTTTATGAGCTTTGATTATTTTTAAGCAAATGGATAAACCAAGGCCGTGGCTGCTTTCTCCTCCGGTGGTTTTGTGTCCTAAGCGTTGAAAGGCTTTAAAAAGTTGTGGAACATCTTTTGTCTCAATGCCCGCACCTTCATCTATGACACTAACTCGAATAAATGCCTTTTCTTTTGTCGCCTTGACTGCAACCTTGCTTTTCTTGGGTGAGTACTTAATAGCATTGCTGAGCAAATTGTCGATAACCTGCGTGATACGAGTGGGGTCTAGCTCTATCATGATGCTATCAGGCAAAGATGATACGATCTCGATGTCCTTCGCTTGGGCTTTAGGCTCAAACAAAACCACTCGCTCTTTAATCAGTTCAGATAAGTTAAGAGTAAAGACTCTTAACTCTAGTTTTCCTTTTTCCATGGCACTGATGTCGAGTAAATCATCCAATAATAATTGCATGGAATAAATGCTTTTTTGCATCATATCTTTTAATGATTTTAAGCGCTCTTCAGATAAGCTGCCATCGAACAAACGTTTACTGGCCTGTTGAATGACGCCTAGAGGATTTCGCAAATCATGAGCAGCCATACCTAAAAAATGGTTTTTCTCTTCACTCACTCTGTGCAGCTCACGAATTTGATCAATGTAACTGGCACGGTGATTAATTCGGTTGGTGAATTCTTCAGGGTTGAAAGGGCTGGCTAAAAAATCATCGGCGCCATTTTTTAAGAAAAAGGCAGCGGTATCTTCGTCTATTTTACTGGTCACGCCGATGATTTGTAACGTAGGCTTATGGTGTTTAGTACGGATTTCTTGGCATAGCTCATGGCCTAAGCCATCGGGTAGATATTGATCCAGCACCACTATATCGGGCTCTTGTTTCATGGCAATTCTACAGTGTGCAGCATCTTCAGCACTGATGACTTTAAAACCTTGATTACCTAACAGTTTTTTTAATGAAGCGGTGACCGCTTGGCTATCATCGACTACTAATACAGTGATGGCGTGATTGAGTTGCACTCGCTGAATTAGCCAGCAAATGTAGTTAATGCTGTGAGCACCGGTTTTAAACACATAATCCACGAGGTCATGGGTTTTAAAGCGCTCTCTAATTGAGGGTTCTTGCTGACCGGTAAATATGATGGCAGGAATTTTATATTTATTGACCAAATCCACCGCTTCGCCAGTTTGGCAATCGGGTAGCTGTAAATCTACTGAGGCAATAAAATAATCGCCAGAGGACTGTTCAAGAAGTGCCTTAGCTTCTTCTAAACTAGCGGCAATATCACAGGCAATGTCGTAACTGCTCTCTAGCTCACTGGTAATGGCGCTAGACAGAGATAGGGTGTCTTCAATAACAAGTGCTTTAGTACCGCGCATTTACCTTTCTTACCCCAAAAATGACTCCTTCAATAATGTTAGCCTAAAAGATTTGATGGTGGCGGGAATTAGAAAAATAGTGGGGTATGAGTGAATGGAAAGGGCTTTTATCTAAAAAGACAAAAGCCCAGTGGGGTTTAAGCCAGTTCGTTGGCGCTGAACATGCCCTCAAATAGTGGGCTTGTTAAATAACGCTCACCGGAGTCTGGTAGGATGACTACAAGAGTTTTTCCTTGGTTGCCATCTTGTTTAGCCACTTTTAATGCAGCCGCTACAGCAGCGCCACCTGAGATACCACATAGAATACCTTCTTCTTTCATCAGTCGCTGCGCCATTTCAATGGCCTCTTCATTTTCAATGGCTTCCACCTGGTCGACCATTTCTAAATCTAAATTGTCTGGAATGAAGTTGGCACCAATGCCTTGGATTTTATGAGGGGCAGGGGTAAGCGCTACACCTGCTTTGGTTTGGCTAATTAATGGAGAAGCGGCAGGTTCTACGGCGACACTGGTTATGTTCTTGCCTTGGGTCTTTTTAATATAACGGCTTATACCTGAAATGGTGCCGCCGGTTCCCACACCCGCAATTAGAATATCAATAGTGCCATCGGTATCTTTCCAAATTTCAGGGCCAGTGGTTTGTTCATGGATGGCAGGATTAGCGGGGTTACTGAATTGTTGAAGAATTAAGCGTGTTTTAGGTGACTCTTCATATAGTTCTTGAGCCTTATCAATGGCGCCTTTCATACCTTTTGGGCCTTCAGTGAGTACTATATTTGCCCCCAGTGCTTTCATCACTTTACGACGTTCAATACTCATGGTCGCCGGCATTGTGAGTGTAATTTGATAGCCTTTAGCGGCACCCACAAAGGCTAAAGCAATGCCTGTATTACCACTTGTGGGTTCAACAATTTCCATGCCTGGCTTTAACTGACCATCTTTTTCTGCTTGCCAAATCATATTGGCACCAATGCGGCATTTCACTGAATTCGCAGGATTGCGACTTTCAATTTTTACTAAAATATTGGCATCGGTGATTTTTTTAAGGCGAACTAGAGGCGTATTGCCAATGGACTGGCTGATATCGTCAAAGACTTGCATGATGTTCCTTGGATAAATGAAGGGAAGCGAGGCAAGTATAAAAGCAAAAACTGACTTTAAAGGGAAGTAATAACGCAGGTTAACTTCCTACGATTTGGTTTAATAATTCATAGGAAGCTTTAATAAAGTAGGGCTTGTTTAATCACTGCTCAATTCAGAAATGAGGGCATCTTTCTTTAGCCACATTTCATGGGTCCATTGTTGAAATTCAGCGCGAAACTCATCATCTTCATTGTAATCTTTTTGAGTAAAGTGAAGCGGAATGGCTTCCTCTTCGATGCGAACTTTAACATTTTTAATTCGCCCGCTTAGAAAATCCCAAAAGCTTGGAATGCCATCAGGATAAACAATGGTGATATTGAGTAAGCTTTGAAATTTATCACCCATGGCATTCATGGCAAAGGCAATGCCGCCTGCTTTAGGTTTAAGCAAATGCTGATAAGGGGAATTTTGTTTTTTATGCTTGGAAGGAGTAAAGCGTGTGCCTTCCATAAAATTCATCACACTGGTTGGAGTACGTGCAAATTTTTTGCAGGCAATGCGTGTGGTTTCTAAATCTTTACCGCGCATTTCAGGGTGTTTTTCTAGGTATTCACGGCTAAAGCGTTTCATAAATGGGAAGTCCAGTGCCCACCAGCTTAAACCCATAATGGGTACGCGAATCAATTCTTGCTTCAAAAAGAACTTTAATAGAGGAATCCTTCCTCCTAGTAAATGTTGAAGTACTAAAATATCCACCCAAGATTGGTGGTTGGCGTTTACTAAATACCAGCCCTTGTATTGTAAATTAGCTAACCCTTGCACATCCCAATGGGTTTTTTGTGTGAGTGCCATCCAGCCAGAGTTACATTTTACCCAACACTCAGCAATTTTAGTGAGGATGGGGGTGATTAAATTATGCCAAGGCTTTAGAGGGATCATGACTTTAATGACAGCAAAAATCAGTAAGCAAGAGCACCAAAAGAGTACATTAAGAAACAACAAGCCTGAGGCAATTATGCCCACAAGCGTTTTAGGTAAAAAATTAAACATAGTTCTGCTCAAGTAAAACATCTGCGAACAGTTATATTAATGTACGCAGATTTTAAGGTAACGGGTAAAAAAGGCCAAAAGCAGGGACTTTTTATGCCACTGTTAATCGTTGCTGTTAGCCTGTATAGCCGTAAGGGCTATTGTGTAAATAATATCTTCCACTAAAGCTCCGCGGGATAGATCATTTACCGGTTTGGCTAACCCTTGCAACATGGGCCCAATGCTCACAACTTTAGCACTTCTTTGAACCGCTTTGTATGTGGTGTTACCGGTGTTCAGGTCGGGAAATATGACCACGCTGGCAAGGCCAGCCACTTCACTATTGGGGGCTTTGGAAGCCGCTACAGAGGCGGTGGTGGCTGCATCATATTGCAATGGCCCATCGATAATTAAGTCAGGCATCAGCGTTTTTGCTATTTGTGTGGCGCTGCGTACTTTTTCAACATCGCTTCCCGAGCCTGATGAACCTGTGCTGTAACTGATCATAGCTACTTTGGGTTGAATCCCAAATGCACGGGCGCTTTGTGCGCTTTGAAGGGCGATGTCGGCCAATTCATCGGCATTTGGGTCTGGATTAACGGCACAATCTCCATACACCATCACTTGTTCTGGCAATAACATGAAAAAGACAGAGGAAACCAGTTTGGCATTTTTAGCCGTTTTAATAAGTTGAAGGGCTGGGCGAATAGTGTTGGCAGTGGTGTGTATGGCGCCACTGACGAGGCCGTCTACCTCATCTAATGCCAGCATCATGGTGCCCATGACCACGGTATCCTCCAGTTGAGCTTCCGCCATGGGGGCACTGAGGTTTTTGTGTTTTCTTAATTCCACCATGGGCTGTACATATTGACCACGTATTTCATCAGGGTCGAGAATTTGCAAATCATTTGGCAACTGGACCCCTAAGCTCGCTGCTTTTTGGATTATACGTTCTGGGTTACCCAATAATATGCACTGAGCGATGCCTCTTTGTTGGCAAATAGCCGCGGCTTGTATGGTTCTGGGTTCTTCTCCTTCAGGGAGTACTACTTTTTTATTGGC
>OLII01000939.1_pt1 | contig 10523 bp, 9 predicted proteins | sample 1609481 | NCBI WGS metagenome assembly OLII01 (sample SAMN05416859, study PRJEB24817) | seawater metagenome | isolation source: Sea water | place: Canada:Atlantic | collected 2013-11
AGTGGAAACAGTTTCTTCTTTTTCAGTATTTGGAGTTTCTTGCTTTTCTGTAGCGATTTCTGTTGTAGGAATAACAGCTTTTTCTTTTTCTTCTTTCATTTCTTTTTCTGACATTTTTTTCAATGTTAAGGTTCGGTCCTGAGTATTCAGGTTTAAAGGTTCAATATACTAACTACAGCTTGATTGGCAATGGATGATAAGTACTTTTAGAAAAGTTTATGATTTCCAGATTGCTAAAGATTCTTTTGCTTGGTATTCAAGCATTTTTAGGCCGTTGCTTACTCTTGCTTCTTGGGATTTACTTCTTTTCATAAATTGTGTTTCCCGAGGGTTATAAGTAAGATCGAAAGCCAAATGATCTTTTGTAAGATATTCGTATGGAATATCTGGATATTTGTGAATATCTGGAAAAGTGCCTAAAGGGGTGCAATTGATGATAAGATAATTTTGAGAAATTAAAGTCCTGTTTAAATCGGAATAGGTTATAGTATCCTCACTTTCAGTTCTTGATACTTGAGTGATTTCAAAATCCATCATCTTTAATACAAATAGAATTGCTTTACTAGCACCTCCAGTACCCAAAACAATGGCCTTTTTTTCTTTGATTGGAAAGAACTCTATCAATGCTTTTGCAAATCCGTAATGATCTGTATTGTAGCCAATTAATTTACCTTTTTTGTCGATTTTAATGGTATTGATAGCGCCAATTAATTCCGCTTCTTTATCAATTTTGTCCAAAAAAGGAATAACACTTTCTTTATAGGGAATAGTTACATTAAGGCCTTTTAAATTTTCCTCTTGTTTAATAATATCCAAAAGTTGGTCCACACAAGGAATATCAAAATTACAGTAAGAATCAAGACTGTTTTCTTGTTCAAATTTTATAGTAAAAAACGTTTTAGAAAAAGAATATCCTATGTTATTTCCTATTAAACCATATTTAGCCATTTATTGATGTTTTGTTTTTATAATACCAGTCTAATGCTAATAATATAAATATACCCACAAAAATAAAGAATATTGCGAGAAGAATCTCGTACGAAAATTCCGAAGGAAAATACCTTTGGTAACCTTTTATGATTTGCCTTCCATTAGCATCTAATAAGATATCTCCATAAGTATTAATGTCATAAATTTTTAATTTCCAGGGCCATACTACACCTAGGGAGCCAGCAATAAAACCAATAATTACAGCATTTGTAATTTTCTTAAAATGTTTTAATAAATAGGCAAGTATATGGGATAGAGAAACTAATCCTACTATGGAGCCTAAAGAAAACATAGCCAACACTTTTAATAAGCGCATTCTGGAGCTATTGTCTAGAAAACTAAAATCTCCTTGAAATAAATCTGTTAGGGTGTCGAATAGGGCATTTACAGAATCCACTAATAACAACACATAATTACCTAATAATAATAGAATAAAAGAACCTGATAACCCGGGAAGAGTCATTCCTGAAACTCCAATGATTCCACAAAAAAAGACAAATAAAAGGTTGTCATTTTCTTTTGCGGGCTCTAAGAAACTAATACTTACGCCTGCTATAATTCCCAATAAAAGATAAGCTATAAATTTTCTATTCCATTTTCCAAAATCTTTGGCTATATAATAAACGGATCCTATAATCATTCCAAAAAATGTACTCCAAACGTATAGTTCATAGTGTTCTAACAAGAAATCTAAAACCTTTGAAATACTAAAATAACTAATCACCATTCCTAAAAAAAGAAGGCTTAGGAAACGTAAATTGGTGTATTGAATAAAGCTTTTAAAGCCCCTATTAAAAAGAAGTTTAATTGCCTTGCCGTTTATTTTTTGGAGTGAATAAATAAACTCTTCATAAAAACCAACAACAAATGCTACGATTCCTCCAGATACACCAGGAACTTTATTTGCCGCTCCCATAGCAAGTCCTTTTAAAACTAACCAAATTTTGTCAGATATAGAACGTTCTTTTGCCATTAGGTGCTTTTCAAGGTTGAAACCTTCTCTAAGATAAAGATACTTAAAAAGCCAAGTAGCATAAATATAAGCGCATAAATTAATTGCGATTCTGCATTGTTATTTATTACTGAATAATTATTTGGGCTAATACTTTTTTCAATAATTGTTTTATAGGTATCAAAATCTTGAGTACTTTTTTGTAATACCGAAAGTGTTCCAGTACCTGAAACCGTATTAAATAAAACTTCAGTGCCAGTTTCCTTTGAGAACACTGAAATCGTTTCTTTCCAGGGCCAAACTTTATTTAAGGAACCTATAATAAATCCTGTAAGTACAGCTAAAGTCGTGTTTTCATAATGTTTGTAAAGCCATTTTAAAACCCTACTAAAACTAAGTAAACCTACAAATGCTCCTAAAATAAAAAGCATTAACCTTTTAAGGTCTACATCATGAACAGCATCACTTAAGGTTTTATATGCTCCTAATATCACTAAAATAAAAGAACCAGAAATCCCGGGGAGAATCATAGCGCAAATTGCAATTGCGCCAGCAATAAATAAAAAGTAAGGGTTATCGTTACTTGCTAATGAAGGAATTGTAGTTATATAATAAGCCACCGCAGCTCCTAAAATAATTGAAATTATAATTTTAATATTCCAAGTTGCTATCTGTTTACCTATATAGAGTATACTCGCGATGATAAGCCCAAAAAAGAAGGCCCAAATTAAAATAGGATGGTTTTCAATTAGGTATTTGGCAATCCTTATAAATGTGACAAAACTTATTGCTATTCCTGATACTAGAGCAATTAGAAAATTTCCATTTAGCTGCTCCCAAAAGGCAGCTATTCCTTTATTTTTTAATGTTTTAAAAAGGGAAAGGTTAATGTTGCTTATGGTAGTTACTAGCTCTTCATAAATACCAGAAATAAAAGCAATAGTACCTCCAGACACTCCTGGTACAGCATCAGCAGCACCCATTGCAAGTCCTTTTGCTGTTATAATAAGATATTGAGTAAAACTACGTGAAGGCATAAATTATTCTCTTAGCCCCAAAAATACAATTTATAGGGAAGGATTTTTGTGCTTTTTAATTATTTCTTGTACTCTTTTGGAAACATATATTTTAGGGAATAATTCTTCGATAATAATCAAATACTCCTGGTCTAAACGAAGTGCATTTTTTAAATGAAATTCTCCTTTTCTATCTTCATTATTGTGATAAAATAAACCAGCCAAACGATATTCTATTTCTGCACATTCTGGATAAAATTCTGCAGCTTGAAATAAATTATTTGTGGCTGCTTCATATTCTCCTAATTGCATTAAAACATCATTTCGGATTAACCAAGTATTGAGTTCGTAATTGCCAAGTTCTAGAGTTTTTCGATATCCTATTTCTGCCTCTTCAAAGAAATTTAAACGATAATTAATCTTAGCATATCGTTTCCAATACAATACATTTTCACTATCGATACTAATCGCTTTATCTATAAAGTATAATGCTTTTTGGTAATTTTTAGCACTTAGATAAAAATCTGTAATAGCGATCCAGCCCTTATCTAACAATGCATCTTCTTCAACACATTTATTAAAAAACTGTAATGCTAATTCTTTGTTCCCTAATTTCTCATAACATTTCCCAATTCTCAATAAAGCAAACGAAGTTGGATCATCTAAGCCTAAGGTTACCGTGTAACTTTCTATAGCTTCCGAATATCGTTTAAGTTTTTCTAATACTTTACCTTTTTCTAAGTATGCACCGATAAATGTATCGTCACTAATAATAGCAAAATCAAAAGCAGCTAATGCTTTTTTATATTCTTTTAATATAAAATATTGCTTGCCAACTTGATGCCAAGCAACTTCACAATATGGATTCTTATTTAAAAATTCGTTTAGATAGTCAATTGCGGCTTCATGTTGTTCTAAATATTCAAAACAATAAATGATATTGTATAAAGCTGAAAAATCTTCTCCATCATTTTCTAAGCATTTGATAAAGTAGTATTTAGAATTTTCAAAGTCTTCTAAAAATAAATACTCCATTCCTAGTAATGACAATACGTCAGATTCATCTTCAGTTAACTCTAAAGCGACCTCTAACATTTTTATAGCTTCTTTATGCTTATCTCTTCTTGAAAGGATATTTGCTTTCTGAATATATAATTCTTCGTTAGATTTTTCTATTACTATTAATTCTTCTAATAAATCGTCTGCGGTATCTAATTCATTTTCAAAAACAAACATTTCTATTCTAAACAATTTGAGATTGACAGAAGAGGGGTGTTGTTGTAGACCTAATTTTGTTGCCTTTTTCGCAAGTTTTATCTTTCCATTTTCTAAATAATAGTGTATTATTTCTTCAAACTCATTAGAGTCAAAAAAAAGCACACTGTTTGTTTTTAGCATGGATTCGAAACGGGAAAGTGAGAAATTGTTATGCTCGTTAGGGCTATGTTGCATTAGCGGGTTTTAACTGTTTCTTCTTAATTAAAGATACTATTGTAACTTAAAGTTCAATAGCTATGCCATTATTCTTGTTAACGGACTTATCAACAAGAATTGATTTGGAGTAATTTGTTGTAGGTAAATAAGTTAAGTAATTATACTTTAGTGTTTATAGTGTCTAAGACGGTAAGCAATATTTGGCAACCTTCCTTAATTTCGGTTTCTGAAATGGTTAATGGAGGTGTAATACGTGCCGCTTTTGATTCAAAAAGTAGCCAAAAAAGCAGTAATCCATGTTTCTTACAAGTTAGAATTACTTCGGAAGCAATTTCTGGGGAATCGAATAAAATTGCTAACATTAAGCCTTTTCCACGCACTTCTTTTATAAGAGAATGTTTTAACAATTTTCTAAAAAGGATTTCTTTCTGAAGGGTTTGGTCTACCAAATTGCTTTCGGTCAATTCTTTTAAAGTAGCTAATGCAGCAGCAGCAATAACTGGGTTTCCGCCAAAAGTGGTGATATGCCCTAATTTTGGATCGTGGCTAAGAAGTTTCATTAGATTTTCTGAAGCTGTAAATGCACCAATAGGCATTCCTCCGCCCATACCTTTTCCTAGAACTACAATATCTGGCTCAACATCAAAATGTTCAAAACCAAACAATTTTCCCGTCCGTCCGAAACCTGGTTGTATTTCATCTAAGATGAATAAAGTGCCAACTTCAATACATCGAGCTTTTACTTTTTTCAGATAATCATTTTCAGGAATAATAAATCCTGCTCCACCTTGGATCGTTTCTAAAACCACAGCAGCTGTTTTGCTTGTAATTTTTTCTATATCCTTTTCAGAATTAAATGTAATAGAGTTACAGTCTGGTATTAAAGGTTGAAAAGCTTCTTTGCGATCTTCCAAGCCCATAATACTCAATGCTCCCATGGTATTTCCATGGTAAGCCTTATCGGCATATAATATTTCTTTCCTGCCTGTAGCTCTTCTGGCTAATTTTATAGAACCTTCAATTGCTTCAGTGCCACTATTGGTAAGGTAGGTAGTGGTTAAATTTTCTGGTAAATGTTCAGAAAGGAGTTTAGTTAGTGCAACAGCGGGTTCTTGAATAAACTCTCCATACACCATTACATGTAAATAGGTGTCCAATTGTTTTTTAACTGCAGCAACCACTTTTGGGTGACAATGTCCCAAGCTACAAGCGGATACACCAGCAATAAAATCTAAGTATTTTTTATTATTCGTGTCAAAAATATAAGACCCTTTCGCATGAGAAACTTCTAATGCTAGTGGGTGAGGAGTGGTTTGTGCTTGATATTTAAAAAAATTATCCCGCATTAGTTCTCTTTTAGGAGTTTAGATTCTTTCTCCTCATTTTCTTTTTCTGGTTCACCTTCACCTTCTTCTTTTAAAAGAATAGTGTCTTCTGGTTTGTTTTGAAATTGCTCAGGACTAAGCTTAGAAGCATCAGGTATGATAAATTCATTTTCAGGGTTCTCTTCAAAGAATTCGCCTTCATCTTTTGGTAAGGGTATCCCTTTTATTTTTGGTAGAATAGGAGCAGGCTTACCTTTAAATAAATCTGAAACTGTTAAAAGACGTTCTTCACCACGCCATTTAAAGCCAGGTAATATTCTTGCGTTTTCTGGAAACTGAGAAGGAGGGTATAATTTACCAGTTACTTGTTGGTTAAATCGAATACCTCTTATTTCTTCATTTTCAATATACAATTGAATAGAGCTACTCAGAGTATTGTTAATCCCAACTAATTCTTGCTTTTCATTTCTTGAAAAGAAAATGACCTGTGTGTTTTTAACAATATTTACAGTATCTAATACATTATTAGTAAATAAGCCAATTAATCGCTCCCCTTTTACTTGGTTGTATCCTGCACTGTCTTTTTGTATAATAAAAGCATTATTAAATACTTTTAAAGTATCTAATTGATCGGTTTTTAAGTTTCTAAGTAAATGAATCGTATCACCAGTCATCTGATTTTCACCAGACCATAATACAGGATTTCTTAGTAATTTGGTTAAACCTGTTTTTTCATTTACATATATAGAATCACTCTTTCCGCTTGTAGGTTCTTCACCTGGCATGCCTTTTTTAAACATTCGAGCTTTATAATAGCCTCGTAATATTCTATTATCTGGCGCACCTGTAATCCGTAATGTGTCTGCATGGATGTATATAGAATCATTTTCTCTTACTGTAATAGCAACAGCTCTCTTTGTTATAAATAAGGAATCTTTATCTCGATATACCTCCGCATAATGTCCTCTAATAAAGCTTTGATTAAGGGTGTCGATTACTTTAATATTATTGGTAGCGGAAGCAAAATTTCGATTCCGATCAAAATAGATACTATCTCCGTGTAAGACTCTGTTTTCATAGTCAATTCGTGAATTCTTTACAAAATACCCAATGTCTGAACGGGTATTATAATAACCTCTTTCACAATAAACGGTACTTGTTTCACTTTCAATCGTAGATTCCCCGTACATATAGGCAATTCCAGATTCTGAATAAAAATCTAATTGTTCTGAATTTATAGTGTACTCAGGGTTTGTGATTTTTACATTAGATAAAAACTGGTATTTTTTATCAGCAGCAAAATAACGACCAACTCTACTGGTAAGAGTACTTGCTGTGTCTTTAACAGTTCCTCCGCTACGATAAAATGCCTGTTGTTTTATTCTGTCGAAGTAAAGGGTATCTGTTTTTAAAGTTGTTTTTGGATCTTTAAAATTTACATCGCCACTGGCAAAAGCAAATTGAGTGTTTCCATTATATTCGCCGTATTTACTAAGCATAGAAATACTGTCACCCTGTGCAATCTTTACACCTCCATAAGCTTTTACAAAATTGTCTTTGGTATAGACATAGGCTTGATCGCACCACATTTCAACTCCTTCATGAACAATATAAACCTGTCCTGTATTGTCTCTAGTGTAGATTACAGCTTCTGGGAATTCGGGCTTCTTTTCCCAATAACCAGATTTAATGGTAACTTGAGTTTTCTTTTCAGGAGGAGTGCCTTCTTTTTCTTGTGCGGAAAGATTGCTTCCGAAGAATATAAGTATTATTAGAAGAATGTAATTGTATGGTTTCAAATAAAAATTCCTTTGTATATTGAATTAACGAAGATACTAAAGAATTGGTATTACCTATGAATGGTTTGTTTTCTATCTGGACCTACGGAAACAACTTTAATAGGAATTTCTAATTCCTTTTCCAGAAAATCGATATACTCATTTAACTCCTTTGGTAATTGATTAGCATTGGTCATTTTGGTTAAATCCTCTTTCCAACATTTAAATGTAGTATATATTGGAGTTACATTTTCTTCCTCAATATTATAAGGTAAATGTTTGATAGTTTCTCCCTTATAATTATATGAAGTACATATTTTAAGATTATCAAAACCACTTAAAACATCACTTTTCATCATCATTAATTGGGTCACTCCATTTATATCACAAGTATATTTTAAAGCTACTAAATCTAACCAACCACAACGTCTACCTCTACCAGTAACAGCTCCAAATTCACGGCCTACTTTTGCCATTTCTTCACCTACTTCATCAAATAATTCTGTTGGAAATGGTCCAGAACCTACTCGAGTTGTGTAAGCTTTAAAGATTCCATAAACTTCTCCAATTTTACTTGGAGCAACTCCTAATCCTGTACAAGCACCAGCGGCTGTTGTGTTAGAAGATGTTACAAATGGATAGGTTCCAAAATCAATATCTAATAAAGATCCTTGAGCTCCTTCCGCTAGAATAGTCTTACCAGATTTCATAGCTTGATATAAATATTCTTCACTATCAATAAATGTAAGTTCTTTTAATTTTTCGATAGATTCAAAAAATTCAATTTCCATTTCATCTAAATCGAATTGTATGTCTACATCATAGAAATCAATCATAGCCACATGTTTGTCGGCTAATGCTCTATATTTTTGTTTAAATGTATCTAATTCTAAATCACCTATACGAAGTCCATTTCTACCGGTTTTGTCCATATACGTTGGTCCAATACCTTTTAGTGTAGATCCAATTTTCGCCTTTCCTTTAGAAGCTTCAGAAGCAGCATCTAATAAGCGGTGTGTTGGTAAAATTAAATGTGCTTTTCTTGAAATAATTAATTTTGAAACATAATCCACATTATAAGGATCAAGACCTTCCAATTCTTTTACAAAAACAACAGGATCGATAACAACACCGTTTCCAATTACATTCATAGATTCTTCATGAAAAATTCCTGAAGGAATGGTTCTTAAAACATGTTTAATGCCATCAAACTCTAGGGTATGTCCTGCATTTGGCCCCCCTTGAAAACGAGCTATAATATTATAATTTTTTGTGAGTACATCTACGATTTTACCTTTTCCTTCATCTCCCCATTGTAATCCAAGTAGTAAGTCAACTGCCATAAATTGTTAGCTTTAATCTGTCCCAATTAAATTGGGAACTAGTTTATTTTTTATTTCCGTAGAAATAAAGTGAATGGTTTATTATTTCAATATTAAAAACTTCTTCAATTGTTTTTTTTATGTTTTCAATTCTCGGGTCACAAAACTCTATTACTTCTCCATCAGATAAAATTACATGGTCATGCTGTTTATCGAAAAAACTTTTTTCGTAATGTGCTTGATTTTTACCAAATTGATGTTTTCTTACTAAACTACATTCTAGTAATAATTCTATGGTATTATATAATGTTGCACGACTTACTCGATAATTTTTATTCTTCATATTAATATATAAAGATTCTATGTCGAAATGGTCTTCTTGATTATATACCTCTTGGAGAATAGCGTAACGTTCAGGAGTTTTACGGTGCCCGTTTTCTTCTAAAAAGACAGTAAAGACCTTTTTAACTATTTCTTGATTTTTTGAATTTATTTTCGAATTCATTAGGATACAAAAATACTCATTTATAATCTGGTAACTTTATCGATACCATTTATTTTTTTAATATTTTTTACCAAGTTATTAAGAATGGAAATATTTTTTACAACAACAATAACTCTCCCATTAAACACCCCGTCATGACTTTCAAAATGAACGCTTATCATATTGATATTATGATTGCTAGATATAATTTTTGTTACTTCATTAACTAAGCCAATAGTGTCTATTCCAGAAATATCTAACTCCGCTTTAAAATCACTTTGTGTAGAGTCTATCCATTTTGCTTTTATAATTCGATAACTAAAATTACTTTGTAATTGTAATGCGTTTGGACAATTGTTTTTATGCACTTTAATTCCTTCAGAAACAGTTATAAAACCAAATACTTTATCTCCTGGTATTGGTTTACAACATTTTGATGTAGTATAATCTAATTTTTCTTCTTCTATTCCAAAAACAAGATCATCATATTTGGTAGAAACTTCTTCTTTATTAATCAGTTCTTTTGAAGGAGCTCTTGTTAGGCGTTTCTTGAAGAAGTTTACTATGGTGTTGTTTCTTTGACTCACAAAATTTTTAAGTTGAGTATTGTCAATATTTAAATTGATGTACTCACTACCATCACCATATTCTAAATCTTCAGCGACTAATTTATCTCCGATATACACATCTATTAAACCGGTGTTTGATGAGAAAGTGTGCATAATAATTACACGGTATTGGTTATCTGCAATGTCTTCGTCTTTTACAAAAACAGCACCTAAGGTCGGCTCAAGTTGTGAGTCTTCATTTTGATCAAGGTAAGCAAAAACAACATATTCTTCATTATGAGATAAACTAAAAGATGTTTTTTCGATTACATCTTCTAAAATATTACCGTCAGTCGCTTTAAATGAATAACTAGAATATGATTCATCTTGATATAAGGTTTGTTCAATAGTTGCTTGTCCGTACTCGAGCGCTGAATCAGGAGATAGAGACACTTCTTCATCATTATTCTTATCAAACCATATAATGTTTAATTCGTTATTAACTAAGTTAATAGCTGTAACGTCGCTTTCATACGTCTCGTCACTCGTACAACCTGTTAAAATTAAGCTGGTTGTCAGTAATGCAATTATTGATGCTTTCATATAAATAAACTAACTTCAAAAGGGGGTGTGTTTTTATTATACATTTTCATAGATGCGGTAAACTGTAGCCA
>OLII01000943.1_pt1 | contig 10494 bp, 9 predicted proteins | sample 1609481 | NCBI WGS metagenome assembly OLII01 (sample SAMN05416859, study PRJEB24817) | seawater metagenome | isolation source: Sea water | place: Canada:Atlantic | collected 2013-11
GGCGCAGGCAGTAAGTTGCCAATCAATTTATCCCTTCTATGCTTAGATTAGAGTTATCGCTGGGGAGGGAGAGAATGGCCATCACAGAAAGTCAAAAACAGTTAGTGGCTGCAAGCTTTAAAAAAGTTGAAACCATTAGCGAAGTGGCAGCAGATATTTTTTATAAAAAGCTGTTCGAGTATGACCCCTCTCTTAAAGCGCTCTTCAAGTCTGATATTAAGTCACAAGGTAAAAAGCTAATGGCCGCTTTAAAGTTAGCCGTGGGCAGTTTGAATGATTTAGACGCCTTGGTGCCTGTGTTGCAGAAAATGGCTATAAAACATGTGGATTATGGTGTGAAGGTTGAAGATTATACGCCGGTAGGAAACGCTCTGCTTTACGCTTTGTCACAAGGATTAGGGGATGAGTTTACTCATGAACTAAGGACCGCGTGGGTAGACACGTATAAAGTAGTGGCAACAGTAATGCGCCAAGCTGCTTATCCAAACTTTAACCCCGACACCTATGCAAACCATAAACATTATGTGCATTAGATGCCGAGTTTTAACAATAGTGTTAATTAACCTTCTAGTGTTTTAATAAATTGTGCTGCTATTGCCTGCTTGCTGTAGGCCATACCTAATAGATTTAAATAGTCCATTCTATCGGCTGTAACAGGGTCAACTTCAGGAGGGGTGAGACCATTGGCTGTGTAAATTCTATTAATCACTTCTAAATACTCTTCTGCGCTTCCCATTAACAATGCCGCAGCCCCCACATCAGTTTTAACATTGCTATTTAGGTTGTCGGGTAATGTGATAGATAACACTGCAGGCTCTTCTGTGGTGCTAAATAATTGGCCTCGTGATTGAGCGCATTTAGTCGCCCAAAAATAGGCAAGTTCCTTGCTTTGTGTGAGAAAAATAGGGTCTTTATTTTCTTTAAATGAATCGCCAATGGTTATCATGGCTTTCTTAGTTCTCTGAACAGATTCTTTATCGCCTGATGGTAATAAGCCTTTATCTAGAATAGAGGTAATCAATCCAGAAGATGTTCCATGGTACCAGGTGTTGCTGGTTTTAAATCCTGCTTGAGTAAGCAATTGGTCGTCATCTTGAAGGTGTATAGGGGTTACGCTGATGGTCATGTTAGCTCCGATGTTATGCCCAACCTTTTAAATACGGTGGCTGTGGCGTACTGCAATGGGGCAATTATAACAGGCTTTATGGGGATTGCTGTGCCATTCAAATTATAGGGGCTATAAGCAAGCCTTATGTCTGTTACCGGTATTTATTAGGTGCGTTGTTGGAATTTTCTTTTGCTGTTCGAGTACTGGCCATATAGCTTAACGGGCGTTAACCTTTAAAAATGCCTTAAGTGATGTTACAACGTGAAATAGAGAATAATAAATATGAAGCATATTCGCACGCCTGATGAACGATTTAAGCATTTACCCAATTACCCTTTTGAAGCCAACTATATAGAAGTAGATGGTCTGCGCATGCATTACGTGGATGAAGGGCCAAAAGACGGTAAAGTAGTACTTATGCTTCACGGTGAACCCAGTTGGTCTTATTTGTACCGTTATATGATTCCTGTATGCGCTGCAGCAGGCCATAGGGTAATTGCCCCTGATTTGATCGGTTTTGGAAAATCCGATAAACCTACCGATATAGATGACTATTCTTATCAATCCCATATGGACTGGGTGACCGCCTTCATTAAACAGCTAAACCTCGAAGATATAACTCTAGTTTGTCAGGACTGGGGGTCATTAATTGGTTTGCGATTAGCCGCTGAAAATGAAGCGAGCTTTTCGGCCATTGTCTTAGGGAATGGTATGTTACCTACTGGCGATGAAGGGGTAATGCCTAAAGTCTTTAAGATTTGGCAAAAGTTTGCCCGTTACAGTCCTTGGTTTCCCATCGCTCGCATTATTGAATGGGGAAGCTTTAAATCCTTAAGTAAAGATGAGCGGCGAGCCTATGATGCGCCTTTTCCAAGTGCCGCTCATAAGGCTGGTGCAAGAGCCTTCCCAAGGTTGGTGCCTACAGATGGAAATAACCCTGCCAGTGACGCCAACCGAGCGGCATGGGAGGTATTAAAGCAGTGGAATAAGCCATTTCTAACCGCGTTTAGTAACGGTGACCCGGTGACTAGGGGTTTTGACAAGCTATTTCAAAAAATGGTACCCGGTGCTCAAGGCCAGCCACATGTGAAGCTCAATGGCGGGCATTTTCTGCAGGAAGACGCAGGAACAGAGTTTGCGCAGGCGGTTAATGAATTATTAGCCAGAAACCCTTAGCCAAAAGGTTGTAATACACCAAACCTCCTCTTTATCAAAGCGTATTCCTTCGGGTTAGCTTGCCCAATGACGCGACTGAACTAAAGTTTAGTTTATGATTGCTACATGAGGGAGAGGGGGATGGACGTTTCAGAAGCTCGCAAGCGCCGAAGCGCCATTTTAAAAACTATTCACCTTCCCGCTGCATCTGCTGCCAGTAATCGATTGCTAGAACTGGTGAAAAATGATGACGTGGATTTACCCTCCCTAGCCCAAGCCATTCAAAGTGAACCTGGTATTACTGCCCGTATTATTAGCATTGCCAATTCTTCTTTTTTTGCCGCCCCCAACCCTGTCCATACAGTAGAAGACGCCATGTTAAAGGTATTGGGCCTTAAAACAGTACGAAGCTTGGTTATGGGGATTTTATTGGGGCCAAGATTTAACACCAAGCCATGCCCTGCGTTTTCTCTTCAAAATTATTGGTGTCGAGCTCAAGCAGTGGCTCAGTCATCGGCTTTAATGGTCAAGGGAATGAAGGACGTTGACCCAAATACCGTTTACTTAGCTGGGTTATTACACAGCATTGGACAACTGTTACAAGTTCATCACTTCCCTAAAGAAATGAATAATTTGTTGCCTAAGTTAACTTCTCTAGGGACTAAAGAGCGCATTGTCATGGAGCGAGAGGTGCTGGGCATTGATGCTTGGGACGCTGGAAGCTGGGTGGCTAAACGATGGGACTTACCAGAAGAGACTATTAGTACGCTGAAATACTATTTTGATTCAAGTTATAAGGGTGATCATTGGCAAGTGGTGCGTATAGTGGGTTTTGTGGTGCGTTATTATCAGTGCCAAGATAGGGGTGACCTTAGCGATGAGGATATCGCAGAGCAAAATAATGAATTTCAGGATGTGGTAAAAATATTTGAAATTGATTCAGCGACCTTAGCGAAGTTACAAAACAGCTTTAGTGAAATACAGGAGTCCGTTAGTGTTTTGGCGGAGTTTTTAATTGAAAATGACTGATTCAAATAATTTCAGTGGCTTAAATGACGAGTTAAGAGCCGGCTTACACAGCTCCCTGAATGCCATTAACCTATTGGTAGAATTAGGTGTTGAAAGTAATTCGTCTTCCGAGTTACTAAATAATGCACTTAATATTTTAATTCATAATGAAAAGTTTGAATATTGTGCCTTTTATAGTGATTGTAATATTGCTTTTGAGCCCATTGCTAAAGCATCAGTAGATCAAGAGTTTGCGATTGAAGGGCAGGACGATTTGCTCCCCAGTTTGATTGAAGCAGAAAAAGATGCGCTGTTTGATTTGGTGCAAAATATGAAATGCACAAAACAACTTGTTGAAAACCAAGTATTGAAAATTAAGGGCCGAAAAAGCCAAATGATTTGTGCAAATTTATTGTCACACGGTAAATATTCAGGCCTGCTGGTGGCATTTCATACTGAGAAAGATTTTTTCGATCCCTGGCATGAAAGAACATTAAAAACCTATTCTAAAATGCTTCAGCACTTATTGGATGGTCAAGCTAATCGCCTAATATTAGAAAAGGAAGTACAAAGAAGAACAGAAGAATTAAAGGTTGTTAGCGATGAAGCCTGTAAACATTCTTTAGCCAAAAGTGAATTTCTAGCCAGTATGAGTCATGAGATTCGTACGCCCATGAATGCTATTTTAGGGTTTAGTCAGTTGTTGCAACTGGATTCTGCTGAGCCGCTTTCCTTAGAGCAAGATGAATATGTGCAACATATACTGGAAAGTGGCAATCACCTTTTAGGTTTGATTGATGATGTATTGGATATGTCAAAAATTGAATCTGGATTGTTGGAGTTGAATCTTCAATCTGTTTCTTTAAACAAATTAATAAACGATATTAGCCACATGTTTGAACTGCGTTGCAGTGAAAAGGGTCTTTTGTGGAAAGTAGAGCACTCAGTGTCCAGTGGCGTGATGGTAGAGCTGGACGTACAGCGTGTCCGGCAAATATTAGTAAACTTAGTTTCTAATTCAATTAAATTTACTGAAAAAGGGTTTGTTAAATTTAGCGTTTATGAAAAAGAGAAAGGCTATTACCAGTTTGAAGTAAGTGATAGTGGTATGGGAATGACCACCGAAGAGATGGCTGAGGTGTTTGAGCCTTTTGTGCAAAAGGGCGCGGGTATGAAACATGGGGGGACAGGCTTAGGGCTATCCATTTCACAAAAGCACGCTCAGTTAATGGGGGCGGTTATAACTGTGAGCAGCGAATTAGGTGAAGGCGCTTGTTTTGGCTTCTCCTTGCCCATGACTCATGCCAATGTAAATAGTGAGCCGAGTCAAAAGGTGGTGAGTCATTTAACCGAGGGGCAAAATATTCGAGCCCTTGTGGTGGATGATGAAAAAACTAGCCGTATATTATTGTTAAGTCTGTTAGAGGAAATAGGCGTTCAAGTTTGTGAGGCTCGTAATGGTGTTGAAGCTTTAAAACAGCTTAAAAATAATAAAATTGATATAATCTTTCTTGATATTCAAATGCCTATTATGACCGGCTTAGAAGCTCTTAAATACATTGTTGATATGGATAAAAAGCCCAAATGCGTAGCCGTTTCTGCATTTATAAAAAAAGAAGATGTTCAGCGCTATATAGAAGCCGGATTTCATGACGTTATTACTAAGCCGTTTAAATTCGATACCATTTTTAATTGTTTACAAAAGCAGCTTTCGGTTGAATTTAAATATCGCTAATTAACCAATAGAAAACATGTGGTTTTATTCTACGCTGAATAATTTGGCTCTCACCATGGCTCGGTACTGGTTGGGAGAAGTATTTAATAACCGCTTAAATAGTTTATTAAAGTGTGCCAGATCTTGGTAGCCCACTTGTTCTGATATTTCATGAATCGTTAAGTTACTGGTTTTTAGTAAATCTTTAGCGGTTTCGATTCTAACCTGTTGAAGATAGTGTAAAGGCGTTGCACCAGTGGCGTCTTTAAATCGTCGGTTAAAGCTGCGCACACTCATTTCAAATTGTTTGGCCACGTCACTTAGCACGATGTTTTTATTAAAATTATCCTGAAGCCACACCTGGGTTTGCATAATATCTTCATCTGGGTGGTGGCTTTGGCCATCAATGTAACTGGTGCTTTTATATGAGCGGCGAATCTCATGGGAAAAATGTCGCTCTACGTGCATAGCGGCTAACTTGTTATAAATTCTTTGGATTAAATAAACAGTAAGATCTGCTAAAGAATTTACGCTGGCGGCACTATATAAATTACCCGCTTGCACGATAAAGTATTGTCTTTTTAGTTGTATTTTTGGGTAATCTCGCTGAAATCGGTCGAAATAATACCAGTGAGTGGTGGCAGGTTTATTATCAAGCAGGCCGGTCTCTGCTAAAAAACAAACACCAGTGCCGACGCTGCAAATGATGGTGCCATTATTGTAGTGATGGATTAACCACTTTAATAAACGCTTGTTTTTTCTGATAGATGATTTTGGATTGCGCCATAATGCCGGTAAGAAAATAATGTCAGTTTCCATAATATCTTCAAGGCAGTGATCTGGCGTGATATCAAATCCAGCACCCGTTTTTACTTTTTCGGTTGTTAGTCCCACGCTTTGAATTTGTAAGGCGGGTGCTTGTCGGTCCTGCACTTGGGCGGCGCTTTCACCAGCCTTAAGCATTTCAAGGGGCAAAGAAACACTGGTGGCAAGCATTTGGTCGCAAAAGAAAAAGGTGATGTTATTCATATATTGGGGTCCAAATTTTATTTTGGCCATTTTAGCTATGTATATGGCCAAAATGCCTAATCACCATTAAATATAGTGTCTACAGAGCAGTATTAGTAGTCATTTTATAGGCGTAAATGATGTATGGCTAAAATGCCATAGTTACTGGCTAAAATAACAAGGAATAATATAAGGTTTCTTCTTAAGCTTGAGTTATCAGGGGGCTATAGAGCTAATTTATTCATACCCCTATCCAACTTTAGTTTTAGGAGTCTGTTATGGCGAGTTTGCCGGTTATCGTAGGGTTTGGAGGTTATAATTCAGCGGGTCGCAGTTCATTTCACCATGCCTACCAGCGAATGATTATTGAAAGCCTTCCTGCTGAAGAGCGTCAAGAAACCCTAGCAGACTTGGCCATATTAATGGGAATACTGACCTATAACTCAGGCCAATACATAGATGAAAACCAATGTGTTTATTCTTTAAAAGAGATTGATGAAAAATTATCAAAAATGATCTTAGACCGTACTCTGGTTAGGCGCATTGAAAATCAATTTTTTGATGTGGATGCTGTGCATTGGCAAAAAGAAGTGACGTTGGGTCAAGAGTCTGGGGTATCCTCGGTTTTTTCCCTAAGTAAAAAGCAACTCCCTAATCCTGTTCCTAGTAACTGGCAAATAAAAGAGTTAGATAACCTTACGATAGAGGTGACCGTTACCGGTGATTTAACAGCAAAGATGGACAGCTATCGGGACATTACCGTTAAGTCTGCAGGCCAATTACCCTCTGGTTTTGATCCAGGTAAACACTATAAATCACGTTTTCACCCTCGTGCACTACAGATGGCCATATTAGGGGCGTCCGATGCCATTAATTCCATGGGCATCGACTGGCAAACTGTTATGGACTCCGTGCAGCCAGATGAAGTGGCTGTGTACTCCAGTAATGCCATGAGCCAATTGGACGAGCTAGGTTTGGGAGGCATGCTGACCTCGCGCTTGAAGGGCGGACGAGTCACCACTAAAAATTGCCCTTTAGGTTTAAACTCAATGCCAGCCGATTTTATTAATGCTTATGTCTTGGGCAGTTTGGGCTCAACAGGAGCGATTACCGGTGCCTGTGCCAGTTTCTTATATAACTTACGAGCAGGTATAGAAGACATCACTAGTGGTCGTCGCAGGGTAGTTGTAGTGGGTAACAGTGAAGCGCCTATTACCCCTGAAATTATTGATGGTTACGCCACCATGAGCGCATTGGCCAGTGTTGAAGGATTGAAAAAACTAGACAATGTAGAAGTGCCCGACTTTCAAAAAACCAGCCGTCCATTTGGCGATAACTGTGGTTTTACCATAGCCGAGTCATCTCAGTACACGGTATTGATGGATGATGCTTTGGCCATAGAATTAGGCGCCGACATTCATGGGGCTGCCACTGATGTATTTGTAAATGCCGATGGGGTGAAAAAATCTATTTCCTCTCCAGGGGCCGGTAATTATATCACTATGGCTAAGGCAGTAGCTGCTGCGCGCGCCATGCTAGGAGATGATGCGGTGCAAAACCGCAGTTTTGTTCAAGCACATGGTTCTAGTACACCCCAAAATCGAGTGACCGAGTCAGTAATATTTGATTCGGTGGCAAAAGCGTTTGATATTAAAAAATGGCCAGTGACGGCTATTAAATCTTATGTGGGTCACTCATTAGCACCCGCCAGCGCCGATCAATTAGTCGCAAGTTTAGGGGTTTTTAAGCATGGCATTTTACCCGGCATTAAAACCATTGATAAAGTGGCTGAAGATGTTCATCAGCAAAGGTTAGCGATTGCTTTAGAAGATAGAAAAGAAGAGGCCGGAACATGGGATGTGGCTTTTTTAAATTCAAAAGGCTTTGGTGGAAACAATGCCACGGCGACTCTACTTTCTCCACAAGTGGTTGAAAGCATGTTGGCAAAGCGTTATGGCGAAGAAGTTATGTCGCAATACAAAAGTAAGCGTGAAAAGGCTCGCTTGAAGGCGAAAGCTTATGATGAACAAGCCAGTAAAGGTGATTTAAATGTGATCTATCGTTTTGGTGAAAAAATGATAGATGAATCTGAAATATCGGTGACAAATAAGTCCATTGCCATGCCAGGCTACTTAAATGAAATTTCTTTGCCTCAGGACAATCCTTTTTCAGATATGGTGTAAAAACTAATCGTTAGCTGAGTAATAAAAAAAGAGGCAAAGGCCTCTTTTTTTATTTTTACGATTTAAACTCTAGGACTAAATGCAACAAGTTCTCCTTGAGGCACTGCACTAAATACATTGCTGTGGGCAATGAAGTCTTGAACAAAAAAGTGCTCAAATTGAACAGGACTAGGTTGCTTGTTAAAAATTCCAGCAAAGGCTTGGCCATTTTTATTTTGGCAAGCGCTCAGGCGTTGTAAAACGTCTCCTACATAAGCTTGAAGACTTGTTTCATCTAAGGTCAGTTTAGGCAAGCGCTGCTTAAGAATAGCAACAATCGCATGGTCACTTGGTCCCCCGGCAATTTTGGTGATGGCAAATGCAGAGCTCATAGTGGCGGCGGTACCCGCTGATACGGCCAAGGTGTTAGTCATAAACTTACGGCGATTTAGAGTGATACTCATATTTTATTCCTTTAGGGCAAATTTTAGTTTGCTGTAAGAGGCGCAAAATGTACTTATGCGGCTCTGTATAAAGTGATGATTAAATGTTTGTACTCTGTGGTATCGCTGAAGGTAGTAAAACCTTGTAAGGTTTCTCTAGGCTCGCGTTACGAGTGTTTATATCGTCCTCAATGGTACTCAAAGCTGCTTTAAAGTTTGCCAGTGGAATAACCACGCTTAAGTCACCAAAATGACCAAAATTGTATTCCCCTAATTGCGTATGATAAATAGAGCCTAGCAGGTCGAGTGTTTCGGCTCCTTGCATGGCATTTTCCATTGGTGGGAAAAAGTCTAAGAAATCAGCTTCTGTGTGATCTGTGCTGGTGGGTGACGGTATATAGCCAGCCATTGGATACATGGGGGCAAATGTCATTTGAGTTTTTTGTGGGAAGTTAACAGCCGCATGCTGCACACTGCCGTTAAAGATGGCCATGGTGGCGGTATCTACTAATAACTCAAGTGAACTGATGCCTGTGCCATATTCATCACCAAACCCTTGAAGACGACCACCAGACTGACTACCAATTTCTGCAGACCAAGCTTGTACTTCCGTATCGTTGATCACTTCACTGTCGCTGCTGTAATACAGGTTTAAGTAGTCAGAAACCCAATCACGTATGGCATTCCACAATGCTAAAGCGTCATCTCGATATGGGAAGTAAGGCAAATCCATTACGCCTCGGTTATTTAGGCTTACAGGAGGGAATGAATCTCTGAATGAGTGGTTGGTTCTAGCCATCACCGCTTGGGCGTGTAGGGATTCAGTGGTACCTGATAATAAAATGGGAACGGCAGTCCCTTCAGGTAATAGAATTTCAGTTGCTAGGAAGTTAATGAAGAACGTGCCTTCAAAGTGTGGCTCTAGCAAAATGTACAAAGGGTGACGGTAGGACAATTGACGGTATGTACCCAACGCAATGGACTCTTGTACTAGGTGAGTAGTACCTAGGTGAGAGTAAAGTTCGTGGTGGTTGGTGTCTGCAACTTGTACCGCGGCTTTAGCTATTTTCCAAGTCCAGCCGTCATTTGGTGTGAAAATCGGATTGCTCGAGCTGTCTTGACCACATTGAATGGCAATAGGCTTCAGTTTCGTGCCATTTTTAGGTAATGCAAATAAGGCCAAAGGCGCGTAGGTGTATTTAGGTTGAGTGGGTAGGGCACCAGGCTCCATTGAATCAAGCATGCCATAGTCAGCTAAAAACAGACGGCCTTCGCTGCCAGCTGCGGCTAAACTATCATTGGAAAATTCACTGGTGGCTGTGAAAATAGCATCGGTCACTGGGAAGTGGCTCTCTAGAGTCGCGACCTTAGTAATAACCATTGGGTTAATGCCAGTGACTCGTAGTTCAGCAAAATGATCATCGTCATCATAAAGATTAAAATACTCTGGCAGAACAAAAGATTGAAATAGTAATTCGTAATCTTCAAAGTTTCTTGGGCGCCCAACAGGGCGAGCAGTTTCAAGAAGTGCAAAAATCGCTTTAACAGTATCTATAAATTCCACGACTCCAAGGTTGTCGTAAATGTCTGCCAAGGCAGATTCAAGGTCAACCCCTGGCGTGTTGAGATCAGTATTGTCTCTAACTTCTACGGCATTTCGCTGTTGGTTAAATAGCGTTTCTATGACGATAGCGATCCAGGGTGCTTTCGGAATATGTGCTAAAGGTAATTTTTTGTTCATGGCCAGGGTGGGCAATATGTCATAAACAATTTCGTAGGTTTCCCTTTCATCTTCTAGAGCATTATTTCTAGACGTTGGAAACCAATCGTTTTGGGGCAAGCTTGGTAGTAAAACGGGCATACGCGGTTCACCTTAAATATTATGACGAATACACC
>OLII01000944.1_pt1 | contig 10467 bp, 9 predicted proteins | sample 1609481 | NCBI WGS metagenome assembly OLII01 (sample SAMN05416859, study PRJEB24817) | seawater metagenome | isolation source: Sea water | place: Canada:Atlantic | collected 2013-11
GATGTGTATAAGAGACAGATATTGTGTCGTCCGCTTTTAAATCGTTGTTCATGGCTGTTTTACATTTGTGGAACTGCTTGCCGCCATAAACTACATTTAGAAAATCGTATAATGGACCAATGATTTTATATTTATCTGCCATGTTTCTGTCCCGGATGATTATTATTGTTCGGGTTAACAGATCTGCTGGATGATGAATCAAGGTGCAGGCAATTCTTAAGGTGTCGCTGAATGTAGTTAAGAAACGCCACGGCTGATTGATTATTATTTTTGCAGTCCGTCTTGGGATGAAGACATTAACATGGGCTTTTTATGCCCTCCAAGGGTTTTGTTACGGTTTGTTAACTTATTTGAGGTACAAATGTTCTATATAAATTATTCCTTTAAATATCAATAAGTTAAGATTGTCTGACAGTCACACTGTTAGTCTTTTTGATGACAGCGAACTTACATAATGAAACAAATGTACAGGGTGGATTTGGCCACTAAAATAAGCATTTTACATTCAGCTATCATTGAATAAAGGTCCTATTCTGACCTTACTTTTTTGGTGAAGGAGCATTTCATGGAAGAACTCACAAACAACGTAAACTGGTTAGCGGTATGCATAGGGGCGTTTGTTGCTTACATGCTGGGCTGGCTATGGTATTCGCCAAAATTGTTTGGTGTGAAATGGATGGCTGGGGTGAAAGTAGAATTCACGGAAGGAGATCCCATGCCAACCATGGCTATGGTGGTTCAAGCTATAGGTACTTTTCTGCTGTCTTGGTTAATCGGTATTACCGCAGTTCATGAAGCATTGCTAACCGCAATGTTGATACTATTTACTATTGTGGCTTTATTAGCAGGCAGCGGCTTATATTGCCAAAAAAGTCATGCCGCCATCGCCATCGAATGCGGTTTTGTGGTGTGTATGGTGGTAATAATGATTGTGTGCCAAGGAATCTTTTAATGCGCCCACCAATAAAAAAGCTCGCATTGATGGCGAGCTTTTTTATTAGGCATATAATCATTAATTCACAAAAAAACTACTTTAAGAAAAGTTTATACGCTGGATTATCGCTTTCATCCCAGAACGGGTAACCGAGATCCTTCAAGTAACCATTCAGTTCCTTTTTCTCACCCTTAGGCACTTGCAAACCCACCAGCACACGGCCATTGGCCGCGCCATGATTGCGATAATGGAACATGGAAATGTTCCAGCGCTTACCTAGTTTTTTCAAGAAACTAAGTAATGCTGCAGGTTTTTCTGGGAATTCAAAACGATACAGTATTTCGTTACCCACAGAGTCAGGCGCATGGCCACCGACCATATGACGAATATGATATTTAGAAATTTCGTCTTGGCTTAAGTCTAATACGGGGTAACCTTTTTCATTTAGTTCGTTCAGTAAATCTTCTTTACTGCCGCCCACCACTTTTACGCCCACATAAATTTGGGCAAGGTCGTCATGACCGTAGCGGTAATTGAATTCTGTTATGGGGCGTTTACCCAATAGATTACAAAAAGTATGAAAGCTGCCGGCTTTTTCAGGGATTGTCACCGCTAAAATCACTTCACGGCCCTCACCTACTTCGGCCATTTCGCTCACGTAACGCAGGCGGTCGAAATTCATGTTAGCGCCACTTTCTATGGCCACTAGGGTTTGCCCTTTCACGCCTTCGCGCTCTACGTATTTCTTCATACCGGCCACTCCCAACGCGCCAGCAGGTTCTGCTACGCTGCGAGTATCATCAAAAATATCTTTAATGGCGGCACATAACTCATCAGGGGTGACGGTAATAACATCATCAATGTTGTCTTTGCAGACTTCCCAGGTGTGCTTACCGATTTGAGCCACTGCCACGCCATCGGCAAAGATGCCCACATGGGGCAACGTCACGCGTCGACCGGCTTTCATGGCTGCTGCCAAACAAGCACTCTCGGTGCTTTCTACGGCAATGACTTTAATTTCTGGGCGTAAATATTTCACATAAGCGGCAATACCTGCCGCCAAACCACCGCCACCCACAGGCACAAAGATGGCGTCTATGTGGCCTGTATGCTGACGAAGGATTTCCATAGCAACCGTGCCCTGACCGGCAATCACGTCTGGATCATCATACGGGTGGATGTAGGTCATGCCTTTCTCTTCTACCAGTTTTTGGCTTAGTGTGAAGGCTTCATCGAAGGTATCGCCATGCAATACCACCTTACCACCGCGGGCACGTACTGAGGCCACTTTAATTTCTGGAGTGGTGTTTGGCATTACAATAGTGGCTTTAATGCCTAACTTTTGGGCTGATAACGCAACACCCTGTGCATGGTTACCAGCCGATGCGGTGACAATTCCTTTGGCTAATTCTTCAGGCGTTTTCTTAACGATGCAGTTATAGGCACCACGACACTTAAAGCTGTATACCGGTTGCTCGTCTTCACGCTTAATCAGCACGGTATTTTCTAAGCGCTCGCTTAGAAAATTAGCGGGTGATAAAGGGGATTCCACCGCCACATCGTATACATTGGCTTCTAGAATGCGTTTTATGTAGTTAACCGCCATGAAGATCTCGTTAAGGTTAGTCGTTTGATTAAGCGAAAAATATGCGCCATTGTATCGCCAACCTCCTATTAATGTATCTATTTCTGGCAATTAAAGACAAAGCCAATATTAAGGCTGCCAATCAATAACTCAGACATGCTATTCACCTCTCAGAAGTATCTTTTTCCAGTATCTATACGATATGGCTCATGAATTCGCTATAATTAACTTTAAACCCTATTTACAGAAAGCCAGACTACCCTTCATGAATCAAGATCAATTAAAGCAGGCCGTGGGCCAAGCGGCTGTGGATTATATTTTGCCTCACCTCGAAGAGGACAGCATCATAGGCGTGGGCACAGGCAGCACAGCCAATTGCTTCATTGACGCGCTGGCCATACATAAGCTGAAGTTCGATGGCGCCGTGGCCAGTTCTGATGCCACAGCCCAACGTTTAAAGGATCATGGCATTACCGTGTACGATTTGAACGCGGCTGGCGAATTAGAGTTTTACATTGATGGGGCAGATGAAACCAATGAAAAACTTGAGCTAATTAAAGGGGGAGGCGCTGCGCTTACCCGTGAAAAAATAGTTGCTGCGAGCTCAAAGCAATTTGTCTGCATCTGCGATGACAGCAAATGGGTGAATGTATTAGGTCAGTTTCCGCTGCCTGTAGAAGTGATTCCCATGGCCCGCTCTTATGTGGCCCGCGAATTAGTAAAACTAGGTGGTGACCCGGTTTATCGCCAAGGGGTGGTAACCGACAACGGCAACGTCATTTTAGATTTGCACAATATGGGAATTCGCAGCGCCATAGAATTAGAGCAGCGTATTAATGATATCGTAGGCGTAGTCACGAATGGCTTGTTTGCTTGCCGCCCAGCGGACGTATTGTTAATGGGTACAAGCGAGGGTGTGAAAACTATCTTGGCAAAGTAAGACTGTAAAATTAAACATTAAAATATCGGAAGCTAAGCGCTTCCGATATTTTTAGGTTCTGACACTTTCTATTTTTCTTTTACCTTGCCCAGCATCATCACCATGACTAAGCCAACTACAATTGAAGTAGCTCCAATGGGCACGGCTGCGCTCCAGCCTTCTATGCCCCGAACAAGGTAAGTGCCGTTTACTACCAGCAAGACGCCCAACCACCAATTAAGCGGTTTCTTAAACCAGTTGAATAATTCCGGTTTATTTTTCATTTATAAGACCTTGCTAGAAAATTCATAACGAGCATCTAGGGTGGCTTTCAAAATATCACCGCTATTAAGAGGCCCAACCCCTGCAGGCGTACCCGTTAAAACTACGTCTCCTTCTTGCAGAGTAAAGAATTGGCTTATGTAACTAATGAGCTTGGGAATAGAAGTAATCATCTGGTCACTATAACCATCCTGTTTCATTTCGCTGTTCCGCTCTAAACGAATTTGAATACAATTTTTATCACGAATCTGACTCACAGGCACCCAGCTGGTGAGCGGGCAAGCACCATCAAAAGCCTTAGCCATCTCCCAGGGCTGACCCTTTTCTTTTAATTTATCCTGTACCTCACGCAAGGTTAAATCCAATGCGACGCCCACATGACTCACGCAATCCCAAGCATTCTCTTCGCTAATAGAACTGGCCGTTTTGCCAATAAGCAATGCGATCTCAACTTCGTGATGCACCGAGCCCATGCCACTTGGAATTGAGAATGGTTTTTCTAATTCTACCGCCGCGGTGGCAGGCTTAATAAATAATAATGGCGAGGTAGGCACTTCATTGCCCAACTCTTTAGCATGCGCGGCGTAGTTGCGCCCCACACAAACAATTTTACCAAGAGGAAGGTCTAACTTTTCACCTTTAATAGTTTGATGCAGAAACATAGGAGTCCTTGGGTAGAATGAGAAAGAGCTTAAGATTTAAAGCTATATAAGGCGGAGCGTATGCGGCGCAGGATTAACAAGGCAAACCGCATTTGAGAGTGAGGAATTTAGTGTACTAAATGACAATCTCGAAAATACGGTTTAACGCAGTTAAGACAAGTAAGCTAGCTACGCGTCGATGATTTTCCCTGGATTCATGATATTTTTAGGATCAAACACCGCCTTCATGGCGCGCATGTAATCAATTTCAACAGCTGATCGGGTGTATTCTAAATATGGCTTTTTTGTCATGCCCACACCGTGTTCGGCTGAAACACTGCCTTGGTATTTTTCAACAATTTCAAATACCCAAGTGCTTACCTTGGCACATTTTTCAAAAAACTCTTCTTTGGCCAAGTCATCAGGCTTAAGAATATTTAAATGCAGGTTACCGTCGCCAATATGGCCAAACCAAATTATCTCAAAGTCTGGATATTCTTTAGTAACCACGGCTTCAATTTCAGCAAGAAACGGTGGTACTTTAGAGACCACCACAGAGATATCATTTTTATAGGGAGTCCATTCGCTGATGGTCTCACTAATGTCTTCACGCAAGCGCCATAGGTTTTTCGCTTGGGTTTCACTTTGCGAAATAACACCATCTAATACCCAGCCCTGTTCCATGCAGTGCTCGAACAGTTCCATGGCAATATCCATGTCCCCTTCGCTTAACGCTTCAAATTCTAGCAAAGCGTAATATTCTGCCTCGGTTTCAAATGGGGCAGGTACATCACCACGGGCAACCACTTTGCTCATGGCTTTATGGGAGAAAAACTCAAACGCGGTTAAATCCATCTTGCCTTGATAGGCATGCAATACATCCATGATGGCATTCATATCAGGTACACCTAACACCAACACATTCAAATTTTTAGGCAATCGGGTTAAACGCATGGTGGCTTCGGTAATAATACCCAAGGTGCCTTCGCCACCAATAAAGAGTTGGCGTAAATCGTAGCCAGTGTTGTTTTTCACAAGGTCTTTGTTTAATTCTAAAATGTCACCTTTACCGGTAACCACTTTAAGGCCCGCCACCCAATCTCGAGTCATACCGTACTTAATAACTTTAATACCGCCGGCATTGGTGCCTATGTTACCGCCAATTTGGCTAGAGCCTGCACTGGCAAAATCTACCGGATAGTAAAGGCCCTGCTCTTGGGCAAAGTCTTGAAGTTGTTCGGTAATCACACCTGCACCACAACGCACAGTTCGATCAGTTAGGTTGAAATCACTTAGGGTGTTAAAACGGTCAAGGGATACCACCACTTCACCATTTGAAGCCACGGCACCGGCACTTAAGCCAGTACGCCCACCTGATGGCACAATGGCGAATTCTAGCTCGTTGGCCAGTTTTACCACCTCGGCTACTTGCTCGGTGGTATTTGGAAACACAATGGCCAAAGGTTTTGGCGCGTAGATTTTAGTCCAGTCTTTACCCCAGGTTTCAAGGGAGTCTAGGTCTGTTTTAACCTTGTCATCACCTACAATTGCCTGAAGCTGGTCTACTATCTGTGCTTGGCTCATAAAATCCCCGACCCTAAAATCTTAATAGTGTAATAAAGCAGAAGAAGCCGAAACAGCTGTAAATGGGCGAGTATGAGTTTTATGCACTTGCACTTGCATACATTTCGCGCCTCTATGGCTTCTTTCAAAGGGGAATATGATACCATACGCGCCTAAATTATTGACCCACTTTGCACCGCTGATGACGACCCCAAGAAGGTCAGGCAATAAAGCCGGTGCTCAGCCTCGCCAACACTACCCTTATCATGAGTGTCGCGGCAGCGTTGAATAAGATTATTTTTGAAACAAGGCCCAGAAAATGACCAATAAGTCTTTGGATAAAAGCAAAATTCGTATTCTTCTGTTAGAAGGTGTTCACCAGAGCGCGCTGGATACCCTTGAAGCTGCGGGTTACACCAACATTGAGTACGTTAAAACGGCTCTTGCTGGTGACGAGTTAAAAGAAAAAATTAAAGATGCACACTTTGTGGGTATTCGTTCACGTACTCAGTTAACTGAAGACGTATTTGCCGTGGCCGAAAAGCTAATTGGCGTAGGTTGCTTCTGCATTGGCACTAACCAAGTTGACCTAATTGCCGCTGCAGTGCGCGGTATTCCAGTATTTAACGCCCCTTACTCAAACACTCGCTCTGTTGCCGAGCTAGTATTGGCCGAAGCCATTCTAATGTTGCGCGGCATTCCAGAGAAAAGCACAGTTTGTCACCGTGGCGGCTGGATCAAGTCGGCTGAAGGCAGCTACGAAATTCGTGGTAAGAACCTAGGCATTGTGGGTTACGGCAGCATTGGTACTCAGTTGTCTGTATTGGCTGAAGCCATGGGTATGAATGTATATTTCTACGACACCATTACTAAACTGTCTTTAGGTAATGCCAAGCAAGTAGAAACCATGGACGAGCTATTGGCCATGTCTGATATCGTGTCTTTACACGTTCCAGAAACAGCCGACACCAAAGACATGATGGCAAGCGATCAGTTTGCCAAAATGAAGAAAGGCGGCCTATTCATTAATGCTGCACGTGGCACAGTAGTAGACATTCCAGCTTTGGCCGATGCCATTAAGAGCGGTCATTTAGGTGGCGCTGCCGTTGACGTATTCCCTGCCGAGCCTAAAGGCAACAAGGATGAGTTTGTATCTGAACTACGTGGCCTAGACAACGTGATTCTTACTCCGCACATTGGTGGCTCTACTCAAGAAGCACAAGCTAACATCGGTAAAGAAGTGGGCGAGAAAATCGGTACCTATTCTGATACGGGTACTACGCTTTCTGCGGTTAACTTCCCACAGGTTGCCTTGCCTCAGCATGGTGAATTCCACCGTATCTTGCACATTCATAAAAATGTGCCAGGCGTGCTGAATGCCATTAACACCATCTTTGCTGAAAACAACATCAACATCTTGGGTCAGTTCTTACAAACTACCGCTGACATTGGTTACGTGGTAATTGATGTTGAAAGCACAGCCGGTAAGTTAGCACTTGAGAAAGTGAAAGAAGTTGAAGGCACTATCCGTGCTCGTGTTTTGTTTTAATATTTTAGAGCTTTAAGCTAAACACAACATCTTTAGAAAATAAAAAATGTCGCACTAAGCGGCATTTTTTATGGGCGGCTCACAGTAATCATGTGGGAGGGCGCTTGCGCGCGCTAATCTCTAAAGGCCTACATGAATTCATCGCGCGCAAGCGCCCTCCTACAATTTTAAACTTTAATTCCTAAAACCATTAATCTGGCACTTTATTTCTATCGCTAGACAGCCTTTGTTACTTAAACTGCTAACCCTATTGATTAAGCGTTTATTTAAAAGGGATTTAAATGATCAGAATATTTACCGTGCTTATTGTTACAGCGTTACTGGGATGCAGCCAATAGGTCGATTCCGCTTCTGAAACCATTGAGGCAAGTTTAATCCGCACACTACAACCTAACTCTATGACTGATTCCTATAAGGCATGTATATTTCTAGGGGAGCTTGCATTAAATGAGGATCAAATAGGACTTATTAAAACCTCCCTTCCTGAGTCACATTGCCAGCTTTACCTCTTAGCCAAAAGAGAAGGTAATGCTAAAAACATTTCAAACTTTATTAATAATTTTCCTAACTCAGAAGAACAGAAAGAAATATGGCGTATCCATAGCAATTCAGGTTACCCCATTCAATTTATTCCTCCTTATATAAATTTTTTAGCTGCAATAGCCATTACAAGTGATGCTGCATTAAACAAACTAACTGGCACGCTTAATCACACTGATGATGCCCATGCCGACGCGATGATTGAAGTACTTGCAAAGCTTTATATAAAGCACGGTGACCGAGTAGCAAGCTCATTTGACACTAATAAAACCCCAATCAACCTCATCAATTTGATCAAAGAAACCGCTAATTATTTTGGGAGCATAGGCGAAAACAAATGAGGTTTAATTTTTTATTATTCAAAAAACGCACATAAAAAAACCCAGCCAAGGCTGGGTTTTTTTATTCTTATCAGCTTCAAAAAAGAAGCCAATAAACAACTAGCACTTAGATGTCAGAAATAGACTTAAGTGGGTAGTTAGCAGGTAGAGGCAATGTGGCCACACCTGAATCGATAGCGGCTTGCGCTACTGCGTTAGATACAATGCCCAACAAGCGAGAATCTGTTGCTTTAGGGATAATGTAATCACGACCAAATTCCAAAGAATCCAATTCGTATGCAGTTAGTACTTCCTGAGTAACAGGTTCTTTAGCCAAAGCAGCGATAGCGTAAGCAGCAGCTAGTTTCATTTCTTCGTTGATGGTCTTTGAACGAACATCAAGCGCACCACGGAAGATGAATGGGAAACCAAGAACGTTGTTTACCTGGTTAGGGAAGTCAGAACGGCCAGTAGACATGATCAAGTCATCACGAACTTCGTGTGCAAGCGCAGGGGCTATTTCTGGGTCAGGGTTAGAACATGCAAATACAATTGGGTTTGGCGCCATTGTTTTTAGCAATTCAGCTGGCAACAAGTTAGGACCTGAAAGACCTAGGAAAATGTCAGCACCTTCCATAGCGTCAGCCAAAGTACGCTTGTCAGTATCAACTGCGAACATGGCTTTGTATTGGTTAAGATCGTCACGACCAGAGTGGATAACACCCTTACGGTCTAGCATGAAGATGTTTTCAGGTTTCATGCCCGCGCTGATCAAAAGCTTAGAACAAGAAATCGCAGCAGCACCAGCACCTAGAACCACCATGCTGGCTTCTTCAATTTTCTTACCTTGAATTTCAAGGGCGTTGATCATTCCGGCAACCGTTACGATAGCAGTACCGTGTTGGTCATCGTGAAAAACTGGAATGTCACATTGTTCGATAAGAGTACGTTCAATTTCAAAACACTCAGGTGCTTTGATATCTTCTAGGTTAATACCACCGAAGGTATTAGCAATGCGACGTACTGTATCGATGAACGCTTGTGGGCTTTCAGATTCAACTTCTAGATCGATTGAATCAACACCAGCGAAACGTTTGAAAAGAAGAGATTTACCTTCCATTACTGGCTTAGAAGCCAAAGGACCTAGGTTACCAAGACCCAAGATAGCAGTACCGTCAGTAATAACGGCTACAAGGTTACCTTTAGAAGTGTACTTGTAAGCATCTTCTGGGTTTTCAGCAATGGCTTTAACTGGCTCTGCAACGCCTGGGCTATAAGCAAGAGAAAGGTCGCGAGCTGAATTAGCTTCTGTAGTTAATTCAACGCTAATTTTACCCGGCTTTGGAAACTGGTGATAATCTAGGGCGTCTTGCTTAAAATCTGACATTCTGACAATTCCGTATTTAATTTTTTGGATCAACCTGGGGCCACCAGGACGTTCGCGTCAGGCGATTGGAGCCGCATTATTGCGCAAAATACGACACCATTAAAGCCCGATAGGCATTTAATTCAAAGATCTTACTGTTTGACCCTACAGATTAGGGGACATTTGACAAATTACGACAAAAAATTATTTAGCCAATGAATTCTTTCACGGCTTAATATGCCTGAAAACCCCTTTAAATGTAGCTATTGGCTAATTTTTCTTAAATAAATTATCAAGCCTAAGGCGAAATAATGATGTGGCGCAAATTCACCATGTGCAATGAAAAGATCACGCCCTTATTTGGGGCAAGGGCCATATGGTTTATTCAATGCTTGATATTCATTAGGCAGGCACACCTTAAAATTTGCTCCTGCAATTTTAAGGTACAGGCCATCCTAGGCCATAATTCGCTCCTGCAACTTTAAATAGGCAGGCATATCCTAGAATTTGCTCCTGCAATTTTAAGATGTAGGCGATCCTTGCCCATAAAAAAAGGCGCTCAATGAGCGCCTTTTTTGGCTCTATACAGAGCCGAGAAACCGAAGTTTCTAAGGTTTTAAGCGGGTACTTACTTAGTACGACCACCAAAACGCTTCTTGAAGCGATCGATACGACCACCAGTATCAAGCATTTTCTGCTTACCAGTGTAGAACGGGTGACATGCAGAACATACGTCTAGGTGCATTTCGCCAGCTTTAGTCGAACGAG
>OLII01000946.1_pt1 | contig 10429 bp, 6 predicted proteins | sample 1609481 | NCBI WGS metagenome assembly OLII01 (sample SAMN05416859, study PRJEB24817) | seawater metagenome | isolation source: Sea water | place: Canada:Atlantic | collected 2013-11
AGTAGATAAAATTAAATTGTATTTTGATAAAGAATTGAATCAAGAAATTGGCCAATTTGATGCTGATTTTTTATTGGATTTTTTCTCAAAAGAAATGGGCGCCTATTTTTACAATAAAGGCTTAGAGGATGCGCAGAAGGTAATGGCAGAAAAACTAGAACAAATAAACGATGCTATATATGAAATAGAAAAGCCAACGACTTTTACGCGTTAGCTTTTCCATAATAGGGACAGAGGGGGCCCGCCTTTAGTTAATCTAAATAATGTTGGTAAGTAAAAAATAAAGAGCCGCTATTTTCATCTATTGCGCCATTTTCTAAATCGAAATAATGAAAAAGCTGATATTCCAAATTAAAAAATTGTCGTTTAGTTAAACGTTGTCCAATACCAATTCCTGCATAGGCTTGATTTCTAGTAGCACTTGAAAACGAGCCGCTATTTCTAGTGTCAAAGCGCGTTTGGCCTACCCCAAAACGAGTAAACCCCACGAATTTATTATATGGCTGGGTTGTTAGTTTCAAGCCTGTAGAAATGGAATGTGATGAGAACTCAAAGTTAGTATCACTATATTCCGTTTTGCTATTGTAATTGTACATAAGCTCAAACCATACATTTGAACTTTTAATAATTTTCCCACCTACTAATAATCTTCCTGCTACTGATTGAGGTAACTCACTTTCTGTACTGGTGTCGTCAACGGCTTGATGTTGGGTTATTCCTAACCCAAGCTCTACATACGATTGAGGCCCAATTTCCTGTGCAGCATGAGAGAGTACAGGCACTGATATCAAAGCAATACATGCCAGAGCAAAAGAAAATAAACGCATCTTTAATTCCTTGTTAATTAATATTTTTATAACGAGTTACCCTATTGATAACTCGTTAACAATTCTTAGTTTGATAGAGAAGTCGTTATTTTTCGTCTAAACAAAAATGGCAGTAAAGTAAGCAAGTAAAAATATAGTGCCCCAGCGCTATCCTCAACCGTTCGCTCATCAGCCACATCACCGATACCATCACCGTCTGTATCTACACTTTCTTTAGAATCAAATGGAAATGCATCTACGTTATCTAAAACGCCATCGTTATCACTGTCTCCATAGGCAATAGTGAGTGTAAAGACTTCTTCTGTACTTAAGCTAGGCAACCCATTATCAGTCACTAGTAATGAGATTTCATACTCTCCTGGAGTAATATTTTCAGGATCTATTTGTATAATGCTTTCAGATTGAGAACTTAATCCTAGTGAACTTAATTTCCAGGTGTAGCTATGGGTATCAGCGGCATTTGCGTCAGTTATTAAAGCTTCAAGAGTAATCATTCCTGCAATATTGGTGGGGGTTAATGTTTCCAAGCCATTTTGAATTTGTGAGTAATTAACAGTCGGTGCTTGGTTAAAGTCCATTACGGCAATGATATGAGTTTGTTTGCTCTCATTAATTGTCCAGCTTTCATTACCATCAGCACTATTAAAAGTATCCAGAATGCTTAATTCTAAAGATTCTGTACTTTCTTTTAAGTTGTCATTAATAACCGTTAAATCAATGCTGGCTTGTGTTGCTCCTTGGTTAAAACGCACCGTTAGATTTTGGTCAATATTCTCTTGTACATCATTATTTTGAATATTTCCGCCACTAATGGCTATGTTTACATCTAACGGGTAGACAGGTGAGGTGCCGCTTAAGTTCAGCATAACAGTTGCTGTTTGTGTTTCGCCTATGAGCTGTTGTGAAGCTACAAAAGCGATGCTTGGAAATACCCAAACCTCTTGATCTAAATTAGTTGTATTACCGCTTTTATCTCGTGCTTGCCACTTAACTGTGTGGATACCAGAGGAAAGGCTTGCCACAAATTGATCTGTGCCAATTATGCTTAATGCTTGGCCATTCACACTAGCGCTAATAGTGGGTGCACCCTTATTGTAATATTCATCAAACAAGTCATTGGCCTGTGGCATTGCGAAATGCACACTTGTTTGAGGGCCAGTACTTTCTGATTTTACTAACTCTAAAGTAGCATCAACAAAAGTGGGGCTACCATTATCGCTGTCATTGGAAGAATCGGCATCGTCTTTCACCCCATCGTTATCTTTGTCATTTAATGATGGATCTGGATTTGTGCCGCTTGGGTTATCTCCTAAATCATCCCCATCCGCGTCTAGCCATTGGCTTGCATCGTTTAGGAAATCATCAATGTTATCTGCAAAACCATCGCCGTCACTGTCACCATAGACAACAGTAAGGGTAAAGTTTTCAGTGGTACTTAGGCTAGGTAAACCGCTGTCTTTTACCGTAAGTGAAATATCATAATCTCCAGGTGTTACTTTAGAAGGATCTATTGCAACAGTTGAGAACGTTTGATTGTCTAGCGCTAGTGACGTTAGTTCCCATAGGTAAGTGTGTGTATTTAACTTATCAATATCATTTACAATGGCAGCTAGGGTAATGGGGCCATCTGTATTGGTGGGGGCCGCTGTTGTGGTGCCATCTTGCGTAATGGAATGGCTAACTTCAGGAGCATGATTAAGGTTTGCGACAGTAATTAGGTGAGTGTTGTGATCCTCATTGATCGCCCAACTTTCGCGATTAAAGTTGTCTACTAGGGTTAGCTCTAACTCTTCCGTCTCTTCTTGAATGCTATCATCTATAAATTCAAACGACACGCTGGCCTCAGTTTGACCGTCGGTAAAGGTTACCTTTGTGTGTTCAGCAATGGTGCCATTAATATCATCGTCGTTAATGCCATTATTACTTTGTTGTATTGTTACTTCCAATGGATAAACAGGAGAGAGGCCACTTAAGGTTAGTGTGACCTGTGCGGTTTGGGTTTCACCTACTGTTTGTGTGGCGCTTTGAAAGGCGATACTAGGGTAAATTAGAATAGCTTGATCTAAGGTGGCGGTATTGCCAGCCGCATCGCTTGCTAGCCATGTAACTGAATGTTTACCACTGGCTAGTTCAGTGTTGTGTTGGCCATTACCATCATCAATCAATTGAACACCTGCTACATTGGCGCTAACCACTGGCATAGTGTTGCTGATAAAGGCATCGTAGGCATCAGTGGCTGTTGGAGTATCTAGGGTAACAGTGGTTGTGTCGCCAGTGCTTTGTAAATTAACAGTTTCTAAAGTCGTGACGGTAAAAGCAGGCAGGCCATGATCATTATCATTGCTAAAGTCATAGTCATTTACAGGGTCGTTGTCTGGGTCCTGGTCGTCTTTCACACCATCGTTGTCGATATCATTTAAAGATGGATCTGGGGCATTACCCGTTTGATTGTCTCCAAATGTGTCGCGGTCATTGTCTTCCCATTGAGTAATTTCGTTTGGAAATGCATCTTTATAGTTGAGATAGGTGTCTTTGTCGGTGTCTTCCCCTAGAGCCATATTCAATTCAAAACGCTGAAGCTTATTATTAAATAACGCATAAAGATGGGTTTTGATATTATCTACGTCATCTGGGTCAGTGATCTGAGAAAGAAGTTGGGCATTAGTTGTATCAGCATTACCCAAATCAGTACTGTCCAGCTCATAAAAACTGTAACCGATATATTCATTGTTCTCATCGTATTCAACTACCCAGCTCAATAGATTTTGCTCGCATACACCAAAGGCAACATCTGTTTTATTATTGATACGTACGCTATAAATGGCGCTTAGTTCAGATGAACAAGCAAAAGTAGTGGCTAATATATCGAAGTCTTTTGGTTCAATTAGGTGCAGCATGCCGGAAGCATCGGTCGCTAATGCGTACTGATAATCTCTATTTTCTAAACTAATTGGTGTGAAATTACTTAGATCTAAATTACTTAGATTGTAAAAACTAGATTCATCGACTGCAGCATTCGGGTTATAAGAAGCAAGCTGACTGTGTAATCCTAAAATTTCAGGTTTGTCATTGCCCTTAATATTAGAGGCGATTAGAGATTTAAATTCAGTGTCCCCTGTACCTGGTGCAAACCAACGTGTAACACTATTATTACTATCATAATGAAAATGAATGCCTATACCGTCACCGCCATCACTAATGTCTTTTCCGGTAGCAATAATATCTGTGCCAAATTGTAAGTTTACATCACCAATATATAACGCACTAACCGATGCTAGAGTGGGGGTATCTAGAGTATAAAGTTCTGTGCCATCCAATTTTGACGCGATCACTATTCCGATATTATTTGCATAGTTGGCAGCTCCACCAGCATGCAGTTCGTCTACCCCATCTCCATTAAAGTCAAATGACGATAACGAATTAACAGAGACTATTTCATGGTCAGTGAAAGTGGGCTCCACAATGGATTGAAAGCTCAAATCTAGGGTTGAAAAAAACTTATAGGCGTATTCATAACTGTCTTCGCCCAAATCTATTTGCTCTATTTGTACAAGGTTGTGGTTCGCTAATGTATCGGCATCACCTATTTTTACTAATGTATCAAAGCTGCGGCCATGACTACTGTATATGCCACTCCAGTTGGCAGATAAATCACTTTCATTTAGACGCTTGAATAACTTGTCACTGGGCTTGGTGGCTTTGGCATTAGATGCAAATAAGAAATAATCCCCTTCGACACCACCAGTTAGGCTTGTGGACAATCGTTTAATGCTAGTGATGTCTTTATAGGGTGAGGTAGTTGATAGGTCAGTGACATGACTGTCGTCATCTGCTTTCCAGTAAACTTTATTTATCTTAGGTACTTCGGGGTCTTCATCTGTATCTATATAGTCGAAAATAATTTCCATAATTGGCTCAGCATCAGCATCAGCATCAGTGTCCATTACATTGAAGTTATTTTTGGCATCTTTAAGTTCAGAAATAAAGACCCATGAGCCTGAACCGGCCGGTGAAAATGACTGAAGTTGTCCGTTTTGTTGTTGTGACAATATTTCTTGGGCATCATCATCATCAATATTAGCGATTTTAAAGCTATCGCCAAACTCACTAGAGCTTAAGCTGGATTTAGCTACCCAGTTGGTCCCATTAAAATTAAAATAAAGCCCTTGTTCGGTTACCAATTCCTGATCATATACTTCAGGTTTATCAGCTACTGTTTCGTAATCTATGTTACCAGTCTGACAATAACCACCATCTTGAAGAGTCGAGGTGAGTGTTGTGCCATTAAGGATATGAATTAGTTCGTCGCTACAAATGACCGTGTAATTATTGTCATCGGTTCCCATAAGATTAACGATGGCTTTGATATCACTGTCAAAATTGGCACCATCGATTTCTTCATGAGTAAGGGCACTTAGCAGTGTCTGGCTTTCAATTATATGATGATTATCTTCATCAACATTATCAGTGAAAGTAATGGTAGTGAGTTGGCCATTGCTTTGACCTAACAGTAATTCGCTGTGAGAAACTTGGTAGCCTGAAAGGTAAGCGTGAGTATTTGCTTGTAGACTGCCGGTTTTAATAATTTGGTAATCGCTTGAGTCCCAGTCTAGTAGGATCCAATGGTCATTTTGATTATCAATCTGACTAGAAGCGGTGGCAAAAATCTCTAAATCGTCATCGTCATCGGCTTGCACTGCAAAGAGCGCAGCTTCGCCAATACGGCCTGCCAATGTGATGGCGCTAGCCGCCTCACTTTCAATTATTTTAGTATCCACAGCAGCTTGGCTAGCTACGGTAAAAAATAGTAGGCTGAGAAGGCCTATTCCTTTAGACATTGAAGTGTCCCTTATTAAATTAATGGCTGAATTCTATAGTTGTCGCTTGCTTACCACAAATTTAATTAGGCCAAAGTTGCTTCCAAAGAGACCATTAAGCCATTAGAAGAGAGGCTTTCATGAGTTAACGATTAGCTTATCTACAAAGGCTTTTAGATTTTCAAAAACAGCTACATCCGCTAACCCTTCACCCTTATCTAAAGTACGCTGCCCTTTACCCGTTAGCACCAAAGCAGGCTTTAACCCTGCCGCTTTCCCTGCTTGTAGGTCTCGCAGTGAATCTCCCACCATATAACAATCTTTGGCACTTACATTTAAAGCTTTTTCAATTTGATGAATTAACCCAGGTAATGGCTTTCGGCAATCACATTTGTTTTCAGAAACATGAGGGCAGTAAGCTATGTAATTAATTTCAGCCCCTGCTTCTGTAGCCAGTTGATTCATTTTTTGGTGCATTTTATTTAGGGTATCAAGTGTAAAATATCCGCGGGCGATACCGGATTGATTGGTGGCAATGGCAATTTTATATCCTGCTTTGGTGAGCTTGGCCATGGCTTCCATGGAGCCTTCTAGAGGAATCCATTCATTTACGGTTTTTATGTAGTCATCACTGTCCTGATTAATAACACCATCTCGATCCAATATAATTAACTTGTTGGTGTGTGACATGTTTTATCCTGGTGGCTAGGGTGAAGTTAATAGAAGGCAAAATAAAAGGGAGCAGATGCTCCCTTTTATTTAGTTATCGTTAATAAAAGAGGGGATTAAAGAAGAGAAATATCCGCCACTTTTAAGAACAGATTACGTAGTTGGTTTAATAAAGCTAAACGGTTTTGTTTAATGGCTTCATCGTCGGCCATTACCATAACATTGTCGAAGAAGTTATCTATGCTGCCACGAAGGCTGGCTAAAGAAAGCAAGTATTCCTCATAGGCGCCCTTATCAAATAATGGCGCAACTTCCTTGGCTTTTACTAACAACTCTTTAGATAGTACCGTTTCAGCTTCTTCCTGCAATAAAGCTTCATTTACGACTGGGGTATCCATGTGTGCATTATTCTTAGCAAGAATATTAGATACACGCTTATTGGCAGCAGCCAGGGCAGAAGCACTGTCTAGTTTGTAAAAAGCATTTACCGCTTGTACGCGCAGATTAATATCCTTTGGTTGGCTAATGCCTTTGGCGCGAACCGCTTGGAATACCACTGCTGGAATGTTTTCATCTTGGTACCAAGCGCTAAAACGATCCAACATGTATTCGGTTAACTTAGACTTAGTTTCGGCTTTTAATTCAGTCAACCAGTTGTTATCAATGGCCCAGTCAATTAAGTCAGACAAATCTAGGTTTAATTCTTTCTCAACCAATAAGCGTAAAACACCAACAGATGCACGACGCAGTGCATAAGGGTCTTTACCACCCGTTGGGATTTGGCCAATGCCAAACAAGCCCACTAGGCTGTCTAAGCGATCTGCTAGCGCCAAGGCTAGGCCTGTTACGCTAGAAGGCAATTCATCGCCTGAGAAAGCCGGCATGTATTGCTCTTTCATGGCGGCACAAACATCGCTGTGCTCGCCGTCGTGTTGAGCGTAATAAGAACCCGCCAAACCTTGTAGGTCGGTGAATTCATAAACCATGTCACTTAACAAATCGGTTTTACATAATTTAGCGGCACGTTCAGCCAGTTGTACATCGCCGCCAATGGCGCCAGATATTTTAGCGGTTAGCTTCATTAAGCGCGCTGACTTATCTTTCAGGGTACCCAATTTTTGTACCCATAAAACCGTGTCTAGTTTTTCAAAGCGGCTTTCTAAAGTGCTCTTGCGGTCAGTATCCCAAAAGAATTTGGCATCGGCTAAACGAGGACGAATTACTTTTTCATTACCTTCAATGACCTGTTTTGGGTCTTTAGACTCAATATTACAAATGGTGATGAAGTTAGGCATTAAATTGCCATTTTTATCTTCCACGTGAAAATATTTTTGATGCTCTTTCATGGAAGAAATAAGCGCTTCAGACGGCACTGTTAAAAATAGTTCATCAAACTTACCAGCCAAAGCAGTTGGCCATTCGTTTAGTGATGTTACTTCATCAAGTAAATCTTCATCAATAACGGCAACGCCACCCAATTGTTCACCTTGCGCTTGAACCTGGTTGCGAATCATTTTTTTGCGTTCATCGTAATCGGCCAGTACTTTGCCTTGTTCTTTCAAAGTGCCTTCATAGGCCGCTGGACTGGTAATGGCAATTTCACGGTTGGCGTGAAAGCGATGACCCTTGGTGAAATAGTTAGACTTAATGCCTAAGATGTCTGCTTCAATAACCTTGTTATCAAGCAGCATTAAAATCCAATGAACCGGGCGAACAAATTCAATGCGGCTAGAGCCCCAACGCATACGCTTTGCGATAGGTAATTGCGCTAAAGATTCGCTTACTGCCACAGGCAATTCAGAACTGGCATTGGCACCTTCTAGTTCTTGTGCGTAATAAAGACGCTCACCTTTTTCATCTGTGATACGGCCCACTTGTTCAAAATCAATGCCATTGGCACGAGCAAAACCTTGGGCTGCTTTTGTTGGGTTACCGTCTTTATCAAATGCTACATTGGCATATGGCCCTAGCTTTTCAACCTTGCTGGCTGCACCTATGGTTTGTAAGCCATGAATGCGTAAAGCTAAACGACGAGGAGCGGCAAATAACTTACTGCTTTCAAACTTTAATTCTTTGTCGTTTAAGTGGCTTTCAATGCCTTTTTGAAATGCGCTAGCAAGATTCTTAAGCGCTTTAGGAGGCAATTCTTCAGTACCGATTTCAACTAGAAAATCTTTAGTTTCCATTACAGTGCTCATTACTTGGCTCCTTTCTTGGCAGCTTTAGCGGCCTTTTTGGCGGCAGCCGCTTCAACGGCTTTTTCTTCAGCGGCGGCTAATGCCAGTACTTCTTCACGTAAGCCTTCAGGGGCCAATGGAAATTTAAGTGCGCGACGACTTTCGAAATAGGCCTGTGCAACACTTCTAGATAATGTACGTACACGCAAGATGTAGCCTTGACGCTCGGTCACTGAAATGGCGTGGCGGGCATCGAGCATATTAAAGGCGTGAGATGCTTTGAGTACTTTCTCGTAAGCAGGCAAAGGTAAACCTGCTTCAATTAAGCGTGCGCAGTCTTTTTCGTGTTGATCAAAAGCTTGGAACAAAAAGTCCACATCGGCGTGTTCAAAGTTATAGGCTGATTGCTCTACTTCGTTCTGGTGGAATACATCGCCATAGGTCACTTTAGAGCCGTCTGGGCCGTAGCACCAAACCAAATCAAAGATGCTATCGACTTCCTGCAAGTACATGGCAATACGTTCTAGGCCATAAGTGATTTCACCTGTCACTGGGTAACATTCAAGTCCGCCCACTTGCTGGAAATAAGTAAACTGAGTCACTTCCATGCCGTTTAGCCATACTTCCCAACCTAAACCCCAAGCGCCTAAGGTAGGAGATTCCCAGTTGTCTTCTACAAAACGTACATCATGAATATCGGTATCAATGCCGATCATTTTAAGGCTTTGCAGGTATTTATCTTGAATATCAATCGGAGAAGGCTTCATGGCCACTTGGAATTGATAATAATGTTGTAAGCGATTTGGGTTTTCACCGTAGCGGCCATCGGTAGGGCGGCGACAAGGCTGAACGTATGCGGCGTTCCATGTTTCTGGGCCGATGGCACGCAGAAACGTAGAGGTGTGAAATGTTCCAGCACCCACTTCCATATCGATAGGCTGGTTAATGACACAGCCGTTTTGGGCCCAGAAATTTTGCAAGGCAGCAATTAGCCCTTGAAAGGTTTTTACGTCGTATGTTTGATCTGCCACGGTGGCCGCCAATTATTATATGTTTAAAGTATTCGAAAGCGCCCGATTATACGGCTCTGAACAGAAGCTGACCAGTGGCCAAGAGGGCAATAACGGGGCTAACAGGTGAGTATAAATCGCTTTTGCAGGTTTCATTGAGTTCTTAGCGGCTATGGGAAGATCAGTTGAACGCAAGCGCCTGTGTTGGGGTTATTTTTAATGTGAATACTGCCGTGTTGATCATTGCGTTTATGGGCCTGTAAAGCTTGCTGAATTAAATACAATCCTAGGCCACTTTTTCCCCCTTGTATGGCAAAGCTGCTTTCAGATAACTGCATTTCTTGAAACCCTGGGCCATCATCTTGAATGTTAATTAACCAGTGCCCGTCAGGAAACTCTTCAACTGAAACATTAATGTGTATAGCACCCACTTGTTTGGCGTTCATGAAACTGTTGTGTATGGCAATTTCCAATAATTGTTCGTCGTAAAAGCCATTAAAATCAGGATCCACTTCATGGGTAATCATTAAGCCATGGGAGTGATTAAATTCATGAATAATGGGCGTTAGGGTGTCTAGTAGCCAGTGTTCATCTTCTGTGGGTGTAAAGGCTTGATTTTGAATTTTAAGAATTGAAAGAATTTCTAAAAGCTTATGATTGAGTAGCTGGCTGTGCTGCTGAACATTTGCCATGAAGCCATGAAATTGGGGGGCTTCTTTCATGGCGCTATTTAAGTCTTCTTGTGCATTTAACAGCGCTTGCATTTGGTTTTTAATATCGTGTAACTCGGCACTGAGCAAGGTGTTGTAGTCGAATGCCATAGTGAAACCTTTCCTGTTTAATCGTTTATACCGAACGCTTTAACCGCTCTTGGGCTTTTTTTAATTGTTGCCAGCGACTATAGCGCTCATCTGTGGTGGCCAATTCTC
>OLII01000948.1_pt1 | contig 10402 bp, 2 predicted proteins | sample 1609481 | NCBI WGS metagenome assembly OLII01 (sample SAMN05416859, study PRJEB24817) | seawater metagenome | isolation source: Sea water | place: Canada:Atlantic | collected 2013-11
TCTCGTGGGCTCGGAGATGTGTATAAGAGACAGTACCTGCACTGTCTAGTTTGGGCATTTGTGCCGTAAGCACATTTCCAAAAATGGCAGGGGTTACGTTAAATACTTGCGAGCCATCGGTCACGATAAAACTATAGTTCTCGAAGCCATTTGCTCCGGTTAATTTAATGGCCACAGGTTTTTCTGTCCCGCTTTCTAATATCCAGGTTTCTGGCCAGGTGGGCGTAATCCATGCCATGGAAAGGTCGTTTTCTGCGCGGAAATAATAGGCTAAGGAGCGTTTATTTCCCAAGGTATCCGCCGCTTCAATATTAATGAGCACATCCAAAGATGGAGCGATAACTATATTTTCGGAGAAAGCATAGGTTTTCACACCATTGGCATCTTCACTTTGCAAGTCTATGGTGACTTGCTGTCCGGCAATATTTAAGTAAGCAAGGTCATCAGCCACAACGGTGCCTTCTATGACAAATCCTGTAGACAATTGCATATTGACCTCTGATACCTCTTTATAGCTACTAGCTAAAGTGATTACAGGTGCTTGGGTATCACGAACAACAGAGAATGACAGGCTTTCGATTTGACCTAAGGCGTCAATCACCTCAAGTGTAAAGTCATTACTCCCTTCTTCTAATGTCAATGCATAGCGGGCCGTATATTGACCCTCATTGACTTTAGTGAGTGGTATATTTTTCTGATTTAAAGTCGCACTTAAACCGGCCACCTTAGATTTTACGTTAAAATATACCGCTGCCTCAGACTGAGCCGTTGCGCTGCTCAACCCCGGAGACAATAAACTAATGATCGGTTTTTCATAATCGGCCATATCCGTAGGTTGCAATGTATAATTCAAATTTTGCACAATCTGATTGGAACCCATAATCGCTATAAGCTCTACATCGTTCGCCCCAGGAACCAAAGGCAAAGCAGCCTTATAAGTTGATTCGTTATTATTTCGGCTTTGTAATACTGCCACCTGACCGGCAAGCCTAACCTGTGCCTCTTGCTTGTTTTCAAGCACAACGGTTACTTCTACTTCTTCCGTTGTCAAAATAGAATCCGCTATAGGAGAAACACTGACCAAAGAAAAGGCGATGTTATAAGTAATATCCAAAGGCACGCTGTCTTGGTTATTTTCAGCGTCTTTCACAATCAAAGTAAATTGATTGTTACCTTCTAACAGATTAAGCGTAATAGAGAATGATCCATCTGCTTGATAGACAAATGGGTAAGTCAATTCGGGAGTCAATTGATTCACATAGTACAAGGCAACCACGTCTCGGCTTCCTTCTAAAACTTTACCGGTCACTTGAATTGAGTTTTGTTCCACGATTTGAACTGGATTAATAAATACATTTAATTTAGGAGGCGTTACGACAGGCATACTATTTGGATCAAACGGATCTGTCCCCTGTGCTATTTCATCTGCATCAGAAACACCATCATTATCATTATCAGTGTCTGTGTTATTTCCTGTTCCATCACCATCACTGTCTAGCCACTCGGTAGCATCATTGGGGAATGCATCCAAGCTTAATCCTGAGTTTTGCTGACACGTCACGTCACAGCCGTTATTCCAAGTATCAGGGTAACCATCGTTATCGTTATCGGTACTGGCTGCCGCATTTTCAGGGAATGCATCTAAAGACAACCCTGACTCATTTTGGCAATTAATATCGCAATCAGAATTCCATGTGTCTGGAGAGCCATCACCATCCAAATCTTGGTGAGATGTATCGCTGACCAAATTATCAAATTCCAAACCTGAGTTTAGTTGGCAGCTAACATCACAATTGATATTCCATTGATCAGGCTTACCATCGTCGTCAATATCTACACTTGCAGCATAATTGTTAGGAAAGGAATCTAGACTATCATTGACGCCATCGTTGTCGGTATCCGTATTATTAACATTCGTTCCATACTGATACTCTTCTAAATTACTGACCCCATCGTTATCATTATCTGCCGATGCATCGTCTACGAACGGGTCTAACCCTTGGCTTAATTCCCAAACATTATCCATTCCGTCATTATCATTATCTGTATCAGCATTATTACCAATACCATCTAAATCTGCGTCTGATGTTTCTGTGGCATCATCCGGGAACAAATCTGCATTATCCCCTGTTCCATCGTTATCACTGTCCAATGTTTCCGATGCATCGTAATCAAATACGTCTAATTCATTCGTAACACCATCGCCATCTATATCGGTATCGTCTTCATCCGCTATGCCGTCGCCATCGCTATCTCGACGCCAACCTAAATCATGTTTAAAACTATTTAAATATCTCGCTCCACCCGTATACACATATTGACCATCATGGCTTAACACCACTGTATAAGAATCTCTGTTCGTATAATCAACCACAAAATGGTATTCATCTGTGAGCGTACCCTGCTCACGCACTCTTAATTTATCCATCACATAATTGGCTTCGTACAACCACTTACCATTGGCATGTATGGCAATATCGTTTGAGCTATTTAATGTTAGGTTTTGTAATTCACTTCCCATCCCAAGTTCTGGCGTACGACTATAAATACCCAAGGTATCCAATGTGGATGTGGAGGACACATATACTTGTGTTCCATCATCACTAAAAGCCACTGTTCCTGCACTTAAGTGTGCAATAGTTTGCGTTGGACTTAACTCACCCGTTATCTCATCTCGGCTGAATTCTGTCACATAACTTTCACCGGTGGCATATACGTGCTTGCCATCGGGTGCCATAAACACACGGCTATTAAATAACTTATCCAGTAAAATATTATTGAGTGTACTGCCGTCACTAATATGTTGAATTAAACCTAAGCGACCCTGACTATTGCGGGCATACACCACCACACCTTCTAAGCCGGCTGCATAAATATGCTGGCCATCTGGGCTCACCATTAGGCTATAAATATTTGTTAAGCCCTTTGCGCCTAATTTGTCATCACGCAATGTTTGCTCTAACGTCAGCGCACCGGTATGTCGGTTACGACGATAAACCAACAATTCGTCTATAAGTACGTTGTTCGCGGCATATAGAAATTGATCATCAGGACTTAATGTCAAAGCACGTACCACACCGGGATCAACCGTCTGTGATAGTGTTAATTTACCAGTGAGTTTATTACGGGAAGTAATGCGAATGCCGTTGTTATTTCCCCCTGCATATAAGTAAGCATCATCCTGGGTAATGGCTAAACTGCCGGCATAATAATAGTCAGAACCTTGATACAAACTACCCGCAGTTACGGGTTTAGGTTCGGCTACTAGAGGGTTTAAACCACTGGCGATTTCTACATCATCGCTAATGCCATCATTGTCGGTGTCTACTGAAAAGGCTAGCGAACTAACCAAACAAAGCAACGCTATAAGGAAATATTTCATAATTTCTATTCGAAGAATTCGACTTCCAGTTCTTGACTAAGAGCTAGCCGTTCCTTTTTAAGTGCTTTTTTCAAGTAAACAGGTGCCAAAATTTTACGAATACTCGGGACCACTTCTGATAATGGTCTTGCTGGTTTCTTTGTTATGGCTTTGATGTACAACGCTTTTATCTGGCTACTGCTTGGTTTTAGTTTAAACATTCCCGTTTTTAAAGAATCGACAGAGGAGTTTTCTGAGAGTGCAGCCATTGGTTTTTCAATTCGTTTAATGCTGTATTGACATTTTGCCTTGTTTAGCATGGCAAGCACGTCTTCTTCACTACCGTAAAGGGAGTTTTTATCGACATTCATGGCACAGGTGCCTTTAAACATAAACTCCATCATGGACACATACTTCCCTCCCCCGAACTTGTGAAGGTTTTTTTGGTAGTATTGATCAACCGCTTTTGGACTTGGCACCTCTACGCTGACAAATTCATTAATGTAATGTTTTGCCAGTATTTCATCCTTATATTGGGATACCTGTAATTCAAGCTGCTGCTTTTCTTGCTCTGTCATATTTGAAAGTGCTTTTTGGGCCATTTGCTTGGACAATACTAAGCTATCTCTAATACGTTCTCGTACTACGCTTTGGTCTATTAAAGCAGCACTATTGCCAACTAATTTTTCAAATTGATATTCGAGCTCCGATGGATACAGGTAACTGCTCCCCACCTTGGCCATTGGCTTTTCTTTGGGCTCTTCGACCGATGAATTGGAGCAAGCAAATAATTGAAAAGCCGCCAATATCAATAAAACAACTTTCATGGCTGACTTATTCATATACAAGGTTATCTTCTATGATTTCTATATTGGCATCTTTAAGTAGGCGTTGAATTTCGGCCTGCTTAGCCTTAGCACGAAGAGAATGGTGAATCTCGCCTTTAACATCTTCAAAGGCGACCTTAATTTTCTGAGGAGCTTCTAATACTTTGATAAGGTGAAAGCCAAACACACTACGCACCGGTTCACTTATTTCTCCAGCCTTCAATGAAAAGGCAGCACTCGAAAAGTTAGGGTCAATGCTTCCATTTTTAACCCAGCCCAAAGACCCACCTTTTGGTGCAGAGATTTTATCACTTGATTCTGTTTTGGCTAGTTGTTCAAACAATTGCTTATTTGTACCGCTCTCCGCAATCAATTTGGCATGCGTGGCATAGGCTTTGGTTTTAGTGGCTTCAATTTCAGCTTCACTCATGCCACTACGGATACGAAACAAGATATGAGCTAATTGCGCTTTTTCTTCTTCGTATTGAGCAATATTAGCTGTGTAGTAGTTTTTAACCGCATCAGGAGTAACGCGCTCAGAGATGAATTTATCGAAATATTCATTTAAAACAAGTTGATTACGATAATCGTTTACTTTTTGATCAACAGAATTTAAATCAAGTTCATCGGTCTCTAGGATTTGGGCCGTCAATGCTTCGCGGCGCGAATACCCTTCCAAAATGCTTGTTAAATTAATATTAGATTTGTTTTGTACACCTTTACTATCTATATAATAAGCAAAGTCTTGTTTGGATATTTCACCAGAATCAAACGTCGCTACGAGATCTGATTCAGAACAGGCAACAATACCCAACATAAAAGTAACTACCAAGATAGTTTTTTTCATACTACTTCCTTACAGTTCAGGCTGAACAATACGTTCTGAGCCATACTCCATTATCTAATTTTTGGTGTGGGACATAATATAATGTGAATTGATTATATTAATTACGCTTATTATTAATGGCGAGATTATAGAGGAGTAAAACAATAGTGGCTAGTTGCGATACCAACACAACTAGCACATAAAATATCCAACGTTACATCTTCAAATCAATTCAATGAGTAATCAACATCTAAAGAGCCATTCCGCTTATATTCAATAGCATCAATTTCACCATCACCATCACTATCAGGCACTGCAGGAATAAAAATATTATCGAGCCAAACTGATCCAGATATACCGCTGCTTAATCGATCAGATACAAATTCCCATTTAATAGCTCGCCTCCCAGGTTCTAAAGTAAAAAGTTCTGAAATAAAGCTTGACTCATTTTTCAACCAAGTTTTCTGCTCGACATTATCAATATAGAATTTCACAGAATTCGCCTCAGTGTTTGAGGTTGACAAATCAAAAGATAGATTGCCGCCGGAGCTATTTACAATGGTTTCAAATATACTTTTTTGGCCTGCACTAGTAGCTCGAGATTTTATGCTATATCCCGCTTCACCAGAGTGCCTTTCGTTATCCACCTCCCATCCTAAGAGGCCCTCTGAATTATCACCCAATTCATTGGCATTAATATCTGCCCATTCAGTTGAATCAAATGGAAATACATCTAATGAATCAACGACACCATCGCCATCTATATCCCAAGAATATTCGAGTATATCAACACCTACTTGGTGCATATAATCCGGATTTAAACCAGTTGAAGAAATAGCTAATACACCTTCTGAGATCTCTGATATATCACCAAGTACTGGCTCATTTAAAGGGGGATTAAAGTTTATTTCATTTGTAAGAGCTCTTAAATTTGTATCGAACATTCTAAGTTCAATGATACTGTCATTTTTATTCCAGAAGGCCACAATCTTCCCATCACCTAAAGGTGTCATCGAAAGGTTTGAAAAGTTTCCAGATATATCTCTATTCAGGTGAATATCACTAACAATAGGGGAGCCATCAGAATCATATGTAGAAGCTAATACGTTAAATAGGCCATTCCCATTTGAGTCATCTTCAAAAGCTACAATAAATTTCCCTTCATCCAAACCAGTTAATATTGGTGACTTTTGCTGGCCCGAACTAATTGAATTTACTTTAAATGCAGGTATCTGCTCAATTCCCTCTACATCAAATACCCTAGATCTAATCTCAAAGTACGTATTTAAATCAGAGTCTTCCGCCCATGTCGTCACCACATGCCCATTAGCTTGCACTAAAACCTGTGGGTTTGAATGAACACCAGATGAAATATCGTTTATCTGCACTTCATCCGAGAAAAAATAATCAGAAGAATTATAGACTTTAAAATACACATTTTTATTTCCGACTTTATCGTCAGCCCACGCAATTGCGATATTATAGCGCTCACCCGATATAGCGGGAGCTGATTGGCTGGAGTTTTCATCTGAAATAAGTTGCTCATTCATTTCTTCAGCACCCAGGTTATTAAAGCCACGCATCGCAACCTGAAACTCTCCGTCATTATCGGTATCTTCTTCCCATACAACATATACTTTTCCGTCATGACTTAAGTGTACATCCGGATTTCTTCGATTACCTTCAGTGTTTGTGTTCACAATCATATCCGAAGTTAAAGTATCACCGTCAATATCAATCACTTTTAGGTTAATACTGCTGTATCCCATTGAATCACTTTCCCAAACAACAGCATATGACCCATCAGAGTTGCTAGATACATTGGAGTTTTTATTCCCACTACCAGAAGCATCTCCCATAGAATTTGAATATTGACCATCAATATTGAAAACTTCGTCTTCAACATACTCCATAGAGGCATTAACAATAGCATGTGTTCCTCGAGCAGCTGGCCAGCCTCCAGATGTATAAATATTACTAGATTGAATTAACTCACCGCCGCTTACATACCAGTTAGAGGGACCTGAAGAGGTGCCTTCATCTATAATTGTAAATTGAGGTAAGACTGAGCTGGAATAATCTTGGAAATAGATGACTTCGCCCGAACTTGAAATTATTTCTAGATCGTCAAAATAAGTGGACTGATTGCCATGGGTTAGCAATGCAACACCACCATTTGTGAGGTCTGAGTCGGTCGCGCTCAAAACCTCATTGCCATCCAATGAGACAATATATGTGTCGTTTTCTACCTCTATTTTAATTTCATATTGAGTATGGGTCGAATAGGCAAACGTATCTTCAGATAAGATGGTCGTAACACCCTCTACCGTTTTATCAATTCTGCGAATACTGCCTTGCTGAGACATTATAAAACGATAGAAATTGTTTTCATCGATATAGCGGAACATCACGCCGAGTCCATCATTGTCTGTTGATCTAACACTTAAGCTCACGGTGTAATCTGATTTTGAGGAATCCTTTCCTTCAACTTTGGAATACCAATGAAACGGTCCAGTTGTTCCATCATCAAATGTGGTCAGAGTATCTGCAGCAGGTGGCACGTAGATATAGACATTCTCACCTAACTCCAAACTACTTTCACCAGTTTGAATAATACCTGAATTAAACTGCCCGTTATCACCTATCACTGCTGACGAATTATTAAGGTTAACAACTTCATTTGAAATAAATCCTTCACCAAAATCAACCGTACTAGTATTAATGTTAATTAAGGCATTGCTTGTCAGGTTATTAGAAAAAGCTGCTGCACTGCTATTTAGTGTAATCACCTGACCACTTTCCGGACCCCTACTTATCAAGACCGAAGCATTCAAAACCGTAACGGGGCCACTGTGAGTTAACTCAATCACAGGAGTAAGCTCCTGTCGAGAAAGCAGGTAACCATCGGCATTTCTAAGTAGCAGCTCACCCACACCTGGCTCCGCTTTGTCTTCTAAGTAAATAGAACCGGCACCACCATAGTTAAAACTGGAGCCACTATGAACAACATCTCCACCCTCGGCTGATACATGCTGGTCCATATCAAAACCATTTAATAGTTCATAATAAAGGGCGATTCGTCCACCTCCGGCCGGTTTTTCATGGTAGCCAGCGCTGCCCTGAGCCGCTCCACCATTTGCTTGAATGCTCGCAACCTCAGACGTAATATTTAAAATATTAAGGTCCAGCCAAATAGAACCACCCGAGCCACCGCTGGCTCTATCCAGCTGCTGACCATTGGCCAAAATTTTACCGGACAAATCTAAAGTGTCTGCCTGTATTTTTAGAGCACCACCACCAGTGGTAATACTGGACGACCAGTAGCCGCCTGTACCAAAGTCAACTGGTTCGCGATAATCACCATGAACACGGTCAATGCTACTACCACCTCCTACACCTGCATGGCTGCCACCGACAAAGGCAGGCAAACCAGCAATTGGATTACCGCCTTTTGCCGTTAAATCAATACTTGAAGTTTCATCAATTGTTAAAGTATTTGCCACGTTAATAGTTAGAGCTGTGGGATTAGAAGCGTCATGAATAACGGTAATTTTACCGCCATTGATGACCTGAATATTGTCGTAATTTAGCGAGCTAGAGGCTACTAACAAATAACCATCAACCATCAAATTACCGCCATCATAAATATCAATATTCTCACCATGCCTTATTACATCCCCTTCATTAGGATCAATAGAGCTTTCTGATATCACATTATCTTCAAAGGTAATATTATTAGCTCCATTCAGAGACACATTCCCTATGTAATGAGAACCAGAACCAAACACAACTGAACTGTTACTAACATTAATTGATGCACTACTAACAAGGTTAGGTACAAATTCAACTAAGCTATCATTGATTGAAATTGCCTGATTATTGGTTTGATCAGCAGTGAATACCACATTAGCATTCTCAACCATTAAGGGACCTGTATGAACTAGGTCTGCGATAGGAGTAACGGCTTGCTTTTTAAGATCAAATAGAGAGTCATTTTTTACAATTAGTTCCCCCACACCAGGTTCTGCTTTATTTTCTAAATAGATGGTACCAGCACCGCCATTTCTAGAGTCTATATATGATTTATTACCCCCGTATGTGGAAATAAACTCACTCACATTCGCTACATTTTGAGATTGAAAATACACAGCTATGCGACCACCTCCACCTCCCTGAATATCAGAACTATAACCTGTGAAACCATCGCCACCATTTGCTGTTAAAGCCGCTGAGCCAGAGGTAATATTAAGGGTATTCACATCAAGCCAGATTGAGCCACCTGAACCACCTGGTGCTACCCATCCACTCCCACTGGTAACAGAGTTAGCTGAAATAATTCCAGCTAATTCCAGTGTATCAGCCATGATTTTTATGGCGCCACCGCCCACACTTACAGAGCTGAAACTACTTCTTCCTTTGCCACCCCTTCCAAAGTTCATAGGTTCACGATAATCACCATGCACACTATTTTGAGTATTATTACCACCAACACCACCATGACTCCCAGCAGAAAGCTCGCCTTGACCGACAACAAAACCCTCCCCTTTATTATCGACTTCAATACTCGAGGTTTCATCAATGGTTAACGTACCTGCAACATTAATAAATAATACCGATGGGCTTTCAGTATCATGATCGACAGTAATTTTACCGCCGTTAATTACTTGAATATTGTCATATTCCAACGAGCCTTCTACCGTCATGATGTATCCATCCACCACTAAATCATTGCTATGGTGTACATCAACATTTTCACCATAAGTAACTATAGTTTCAGCATTAATATTAATAGATTTATCTGAACTTACATTATCCTCAAATCTAACAGTGTTAGCTCCACTTAGAGTAATCTCACCTAAATAGTGGGAGCTCTCACCAAACACAACGGTACTACCACCAATATTAATATTGGCATTGCTTTCTATACCTGAAGCGAATCTGGCCACGCTGTTACTAATATTAATAACTTGGCCATTAGTTTGGTCTTCAATAAAACTAACCGCGGCAGATTCAATTGTTATAGGTCCACTGTGAACCATGCCAGATATAGGGGTATAGCTTTGCTTAGCAATATCAAATGCATTGCTGTTCCGAATGAACAATTCACCCACACCTGGCTGAGATTTATCTTCCAAATAAACAGTGCCTGCACTGCCCGATGAATAATTAGTGTATCGAGAGGCACCGCCATAGGCAGATATATTTTCTTTTAAATTTAAGCCATTTAGAAATTCATAATACAAGGCAATACGGCCACCACCACCGGGACCATCATGGTTTCTTGAATCGGCTTCCCCCCCATTTGCTTGTATTTTGGATGTATCTGAAGTTATATTCAAAGTATTGACATCTAACCAAACAGACCCTCCGGATGCTCCCCCGACTTGA
>OLII01000949.1_pt1 | contig 10398 bp, 8 predicted proteins | sample 1609481 | NCBI WGS metagenome assembly OLII01 (sample SAMN05416859, study PRJEB24817) | seawater metagenome | isolation source: Sea water | place: Canada:Atlantic | collected 2013-11
GAGCGGTGCCCTCCGGAGGCGCAGGTCAGAGGTTCGAATCCTCTAGGGCGGACCAATTTCTGTATGCCCCCATTGATAGTAACGACTAACCTAATTGGCTTGGAGCCCAAATGATGCCCATATAGTGCCCACAAAATTTTGGGGAACAATTAGGGAAAGCCAGAAATGACCTCTGCTCTAAATATAAATCCGAAGTATTTCTAAAGTCTCAGTTACTGAATGCCTGGTTTTGCTCATGCTCTTAATTGCTAACTCCTTAACCCTGCACAATAACTTAAACACCTAAAATTCTCATATCGACCGATAGCTAAAAAGGTATAAGGCTTCCGATTTCTTTTTTGTAACTTGAATAACCCATGTTTGACCTGCTTATTTCAGGACTCATTATTAAGTAAATCATTAACATAATCTTTGTGCACAAATACCTCATCACCACCTTCAATGTTTAATAGCACTATTTCACCCGACTCAATCCAAGTGGTCATAGTAGTTAAAAAACCATTGAGTACAGCGTTTGGCATATAAGTAAAATTCTCCCTTATAAAACCTTCAATTTGAGATAAGTAAACAGGGTTTCCTTCTAACAAACCATTTTCATAACAGTCTCTAGCAATCTTATGGCCCTCTAGCACTTGTGTTTGCCCAATCTTTGGGGCTATATCATCACCTTCATCTAAACATTGCACACTAGGTTTTGAAATAATCTCACTTATTGGTGTCTGATTAGAGTTTAATTCTTCATCTTGCAAACTATTTTTCATACCAAATTTTGATAATGCGCTGTCTATTTTTTTATCTAAGGCAAGCTCATCTACTATATATCCAGTATCCATTAATTCGAACCAAAGCCGATGCGTGCATATAAATCCTACAATAAGAAAGCATAAATCTTTCAATTCTTCCGTAGATTGATTAACGGAGTATGAGACTGCTGAAGGGATAAATATGGAAGGCGTAGAAGCTCGAGAAACATCAACAGAACTATTATCAGAATTAGCCTTTACAAACATTTTATCTAAAAGATTTTCGATTTTAATTTTGGCCTCATAAGCTGTGAAATTTTTAAAAACTTCAGCCACTATTTCTGGATACGTGGCGATGAAATCTGTTGCTGTTTCATCCCTCACTTTTTTAGGAAGCATCCCACCCGAAATTAAACCTATAATCCAGCCGATAATAGCTATCAAGCCATACCCAGCGATTATTCCTCCCAAGAAACCTTCTACCCCCCAAATATAAGTAGAAAAGAACACTACAAAAATGAGAAAAATATAAGGAACCATAGGTCACTCCAGGAAATTGGCTAGTACCAACCTGAGTGTAGTCAAAATTAGAGTTACAAATTCATCCCTGTCCCATTAAGCTTAACCAGCCCTCTGCTCTCCATAGCCTACTATCACTTTTTGAGCTATTTAGAAAATATATGCAGGAACATAATAAAGACAGGCTTTGTGTAACACGCGTTAATAATGCCACTGTTCGGCTCGCGGAGTATTCACACAGAGTTAACATCATGCCGCAATCAAAAATTCTCGTTGATATAGATGCCTATATTAGCTTGGCATTCCAATTCGCTAGAATGCACTTTTTGTCATAATAGTCAGCATTAATAACCTTGCTTAAACTAACATGCTAAACTAAAATCATTAACCTAATAGGTTAATGATTTTTATATGGATATTACCTTTTCCAGCAAAAAACTCCAGAAACAGCTAAGTGAAGCTAAGGTTATGGCTAAAACTCATGGGCCGAGGCGTACCATACTCTTAAAAGTCATTATGACTCAGCTAAGAGCAGCGCCTAATCTGGGCATTTTTGCTCCGCCATACAGCCCACCTAATCGTTGCCATGAACTAAAGGGCAATAAAAAGGGCGTGTTATCGGTAGATTTGGATCACCCCTACAGGCTGCTTTTCAAGCCGATAAACGATCCAATACCAATGCGGCCAGAAGGTGGCCTAGATTGGTTCCAAGTTACAGCGATAGAAATTAAGGGAGTGGAAGACACCCATGGCTGATATGAAAAATGAGTTCCAGCCCGATTATGCGGTTACTCCTGGTGAAGTTCTTAGTGTTGAATTAGAACTTAGAGGCATGACCCAACAAGAGTTGGCTAGGCGTACAGGCATTACCCCAAAACACATTATCTCAATACTAAAAGCCAAATCAGCCATTACGCCTGAAACAGCCATTAAGTTTGAGCGGGCCTTAGGTATGCCTGTGGAATACTGGTTGAACCTTGAGTCGCAGTATCAAGAGATTCTGGCACGGGTGGCAGAAGAGCAGCAATTAGAGCAAGACCTAGACTGGCTCAAGCGTATTCCCATTAACGCAATGGCAAAAATGAATTGGATAGAAAAGGTCAAAGATAAGAAAAGCCAACTTGTGGAAGTATTGCGCTATTTTGGAATTGCTAATGTAAAGCAATGGAACCAAATGTGGCCAAATCTTAATGTTGCTTATCGACAAAATCAAACACATGAGATTTTCCCCGAGGCCGTATCGGCCTGGTTAAGACAAGGGGAGCTAGAAGCATCAAAGATGACCTGTCAGCCGTACAACAAAGCCAAGTTTAGAGGCGCTCTTGATGACATTAGAAGTTTAACCACGCAAGCCCCTGAGCACTTTTTACCCGCCATGAAAGAGCTTTGTGCTATGGCTGGTGTTGCCGTGGTATTTGTTCCTGCGTTGCCAAAAACAGGCGTTAGTGGCGCTACCCGTTGGCTAAATAAAGACAAAGCCATTATTCAATTAAGCCTTCGATATAAAACAGATGATCATCTTTGGTTTACCTTCTTTCATGAAGCTGGGCATATTTTATTGCATGGTAAAAAAGAGTTGTTTCTGGAAGGTACTAACGGCCTAAATCAAGAGAAAGAGCTTGAGGCCAATACCTTTGCAGAGCATGAGCTCATACCTACAAAAGTATTTACCAAATTCATTGCTGCCAGTAATTTTAACAAAGCAGCCATTACGGCCTTTGCAAAATCCGTAGGCATAGCCCCCGGAATTGTTGTGGGACAGCTACAACATAAAGGCTTACTTGATGTTAGGTTTTGCAACGATTTAAAGCAGCGTTTTAAATGGGCACATGAGTAGCGGTTTTGAGCTATTTATTACTGGGTATTTATTCCACAAAGCGGCGTAAATACTTCCATGTAGCCTTAGGTTCGGCATCCATGCCGAACATATTTGCTCCATAATTACCCAGTAATAGATATTCCGTTGTCTAAATCTTACTGTCTGTATAGTTACTACGCCACTAATGCCTGAACTGAGTTTGCTAAGCGTTTTTCATTTCCAATAGGCGTGGTATAAAAGCGCTGCTCAATTCCGTACAGAAGAAGCTTTAATTCATCGTCTGTGGTTATTTCAAATTTGTGACTTTTTTGATCAAATTTAAGTTTTTTCTCACAATAACTATCTATATAAACGAACATTCCTTTTCTGTCTGACTCAGGCATTGCAGTAAGCGTAGCCATGGCAAGGGCAATACGCTTGCGGTTGGGTTTTGATACTTTTTTAGCAACATAACCGCCTGCTAGTTCGACAAAAGACTGATCTAAGAATTGCTTAACTTCCGCTTCTGTCGCTGCTTTATACAATTCATCTATGCCTTTGAATATACTTGAAATAGCCGCAAGATTTCTAAATACAAGAGTGTCAGAGCCTTTCTGGTAAATGGCATCTGGCAGTGTATTAACAAGTAATCGCTTATTATTCTTTTCAACTGTCGCCACTTCGCCAAAAGCGATAATTTTTTTGGTCATAAATAATGATGGTGTAATCTTCTGAAAGTAAAAGTCATTCCCTTGCAATGCACATAAATAAGCTATTTCAGTAAACTTAGCCTTGGGAAGATCATCATAGTTCTTTGAGTCGAACGGGAGTTTGATTAGATCAAGGCAGTACGATTTTTGGCTGAAATTATCAATTTTGAACCAAGAGTCCTCATCTAGATTATGATCAGGGTTGTATTCAATACACGCGTTAGCGGTAATATTGATGGTTTCAAACAATGTAAAATCAGAGAGCAGCTTAAATACCTTCTTTTTACCCCGTTCTTTAATTCTAGCCAGTACTTGATCCACAGTTTAACCTCGTTCGATAAATGTATAGTTGTTGATTCTGAAAGCCTTGGGTATCTCAACCTGGTCTGGAGTTTTATATTGATGCCGACTAATAAGGAAGATAGCAGCACCACTTTTGGTCGTAATGTTATAAAACTCGTAGCCAAAAAATAAAAACAGCGGATTGAAATAAAGCGCCTGTGATAAAAAGGTGAAAAGAAATAATACACCATAAACAAAAACTAATGTTTCTGTATTGCCTATGCTTAAAGCCACAAAAAAGTAACCTAAATAGCTAGGTAAAAAACTGTTGTTGGCATGTTCAATACTCACCACCTGATCTTTTTTAAACTCATCCTTACCAAGCTTGCTACTTAACAGAATACTCAACCCTGTTAACAAGATAGGCACTAAAAAATAAAGAAGGTAAGACGCGCCATTAGGCAGTGAAACCAACTTGCTACAATCCGGAAAAAAATGCCCTAGAGTATAGGCTTTTTGCACTGCGAAAATAATCACCAGTAAAGAGGTGGCATTAAAAGTTAGCAGTAAACGGAATGCAGTATTCATCCTTTAACCGTAACTTGGCCATTCATTAGCATAGGGAGGAGCCAGTCTCGAAGCTCTACTAGCTTTTGGTTTTCCAGCTTAATTAAAGTTAACTTTCCGAAGATATGCTGAGTGGCATTTTTGTAATTATTAATTGTCGTGTCATCTATAAGTAATGGCATATTTCTCAATGCCCCAAGTCCTATAAACTTTTGAATACTTCCTGAGACAACATTACCCATATATCGCTGCATATCATAAGACCTCAAATACATGTATATGTAATTCTTAAGACTCACATCTTGTGACGTTTTATAGAGCGCAACATTTTTAATTGCAAAATCGATGTTCTCCTCATCTACTTTGTAAATGACACCAATACTTCCAATCATCGAAAATAGAACATCCCCCGTATCAACCTTGCTTCTTTTGTTTATATTTTGGTAATCTTCTTCTGAAATGAGATTAGCGCTATCAAAATCTAAACCTTCAACTTTAAGATTTTTAGACGTAATTAGATGGTGACCTGAACTGACAGGCTTAGGCGAATCATGAGTTCCGTCTTTAACTTCTATAACATTGTTGATTTTCTTGACCTTCCAGCCCTCAGGAATCTCACGTTTGAGCTCTTCGTTATAAACCATCTTCCCGCCAGAAGACTTATAGGGTTTTCCTTTGTTTTCTGATAAGTCGGAGGGAAAGTCGAACTGCACAAACCAATAGTCATAAATGAGCGTGGCCATGGCTTCTAGCTCGGTATTGATTTTGTTGTTGAGTTCGATTTTTTTGTCGATATCTGAAAGAAAACTTGAAATATTTTCTTGAATTTTAATGTCTGGAATAGGTGCTACAACATCATATATTCTTTCTGGTGATGTATGTTTCACTTTTGAGCCAGACGATGACAATTTAATTTGACGTCGAACATTTTTCGTTTGAAATAGGTAATAGATAAACTCTTTGTTCATCACATTACTATTTTCGGTAATTAGACCCAGTCGTTGATTGTGGAGATACACATCGTCTTCCGGCACAAGTGCGCAACTGCCTAAAAGCCCTTCAGCCTGCTCTGTCATAGCTACAATCAGATCACCTTTATCATGCAGGTAGTCATTCGGGATTTCCGAAGTGTAATATTTCTCTTTCCCAGCCTGGCGTTTAAATCCACCTGCTTCCAAAAAATTACCTGGAGTTAAGACTATATAATGACCCGAGTCAGAAAAAAACTCACTCTTGAAAGGAAATCCATGCTTTATATCCAGCTTTTTGTGCAAGGTCTCCAGTGGGTATTTACTCATACGACAACCCTTTAATATTTTTTTCAATCTTTTTCCCTAGGACATTCGACTTGGAAAATAAATTCTTTAAAGAACTCTCAATATCAGCAATTTGTGCATTGAATTCATCAACCGCCATATCCTCGTAATCAATTTTCACCTCAAAATACTGCCCTGCACTCAATGAATAGTTTTTCTTTGATATCGTGTCATAGCTCACTACCACAGAAAAATCATCTACCACTTCTTTGTTATTGAAGGTTTTGATGATTTGATCTTCTTCATAACCACTTAATACCGTCTTCTGGTTTTTGCCTTCTTTTACCGTAGTGCCAAGGTTAGAAGCATCAATAAGTACCACGTCTTCTTTATTGTTTTTATCGATAAATAGAATAGAAACATTGGTGCCAGTATTAGCAAAAATATTTGATGGCATGCTCACCACACCCGCTAACATTTTGTCATCCACCAGCTTTTGACGAATCTTTTTATCGATGCCACTTTGTGCGGTAATAAAACCAGTAGGCACTACGATGGCCGCTTTACCATTTGGCTTTAGGGAATAAATAATGTGCTGTAAAAACATCAAATAGATCGCCATAGACTCTTTTTTCTTAGCAGGTACTTTTGGAATACCTGCAAAAAAACGATCTTTATTTTCTTTACTGTCTAGGTCAGCACTGAAATCGGAGAAGTCTAGTTTAAACGGCGGGTTAGAAACGATGTAATCGAATTCTTCTAACGCTCCCATTCTGTCGCCACTGCTTTGCTTGTGGTATGGCTCCAGTATGGTATTACCCTTGATGATGTTATGAATGGAATGCACCAAGTCATTCAAGATAAGGTTAAGGCGTAACAGCCCTGAAGACTTCTGTGAAATATCTTGTGAATAGATGGTGCACTTATCTTCGCCGATTTCATGGGCAAGGTTCATTAATAACGTACCCGAGCCTGCAGAAGGGTCGTAACAGGTTACATTGCTGACCTTTTTCTTTTTACCATTTTTAGTCGTAGGCACTAAGCAGCGGGCCATAATTTTGGCTACTGCATGTGGGGTGAAGTATTCGGCATACTTGCCACCGCTATTGGTATTGTAATCACTGATTAGGTATTCAAAGATGGTGGCGTAAAAGTCAAATTTCTCGTGAAAGATATTCTCAAAGCTAAAGCCAATGAGTTTGTTTACGATGGCTTTGCAGAAATCATCACGCTTGTCGGTCACGTACTTACTGATATTTTCAAACAGTACAATCTTTTCGCCGCCTTCAGTAAGCACCGAGAAAATATCACTATTATCGCGGGCAATATCGGTGAGCGTGCTGTCGAAGGTATCTGCAAAGTTCGGCTCGTTCTGCTTGGCGAATAGCGAGCTTATGAAGTGATTTGGGCTAATAATTGCTGTGCTGTCACCCAGCTGCATCATGAGCATTTCGTATTCATCGCTGCTCAGGGCATTAAGCGCATCTTCCCAGTTTTCTGCTTTTGCAATGTTCTCGTCGAGCTGTTTGATTTCGTGAACGAATTTATCATTTAGGAACTTGTACAAGAATACCTGAGTGATGATTTTAAATTCGTTGCCATCGTTACCTAGGCCATAGTTGGCGCAGACACTTTTTAAATCGTCGATGAGCGCTTTGGTTTGCTGCTCGAACTGCTGGGTTTTGCTCATGTGGCTCTCGTACTGTTATTCGTTATGAATCAGGCTGCGTAGCCGTGATATTCGTTCATGTATTCTTTTACGACCAAGCTATTGATGTGCATGGTGGTGGTAGGATCGAGCGGTATGTGCTGTTTGTTTTTAAACTGCTCTATGATCAAGCGCCCTACTATCTTTTTCACCATACTTTCGTTTTCTAGCATTTTGGCGTTATTTTCTATGCTTTTATCCACTTCAGTTTTTAGGCCACTCAGGGCTTCAAATAACTTGCTTTCGCTGTCGGTCAGTGGATTCTTTTCCATTAGTCGTTTGTGCAAGCGGGCGTATTTTTCATCGTTGTCGTATTTTGCTCTTAATAGCTGGTTTCTACGCTCTAGCTCTTTGGCTCGGCTGTAGATGTCGTTCAGTTCTTTGATGTTGGCTTCCATCTGCTCTCTGCTGACTTCGCTGAGGTTCTTCTTTTTAAACAGGCGCTCTAGCTCTTCTTTTAGGGATACAAACTCTGGGTCGCCAGGGTCAAAGTTGCCGCCTAAGCCTTCTCGGGTTTTTTGAAGGATGGATTTTAACTCATCTGCCAAGATCATTTCTTCTTCTTTTACCTTGGTAAAGGCGAAGATAACGTCTTCTAGTGCCGCATTGAGCAGATTGCCTGTGTCTATATTGCCTTCGAGCGCTTCTTTGGTATTAATAAGTGCTAATCGGTCGTTAGCCATGCGGGACAAGACATTAAGCTTTTGAAAGTCGAGCTTATCGAGCATGTCATAATCGCCCGATAACCGTATGAGGTTATACAGGCTTTTGGCGTTATTTAGGGCCTTTGTAAGCTGGAGCATATCGGTGCGGGTATTGATTTCGCTGATTTGCTCGGAGAAGGTTTCTGCATTATTGGTATCAAACTGAAACAGCACGGCTTTGATTTCAGCTATTTCTTGTTCAATCTCAGCCTGAGACTTGAATAGATCACTGTAGTGCTCCATCTCGTCGCCCAGTTCAGACTGCAGTTCTTTAAAGTAGTCTTGGTTGGTCTTTTCGAATTCTTTTTCAATATCGGCAAAATCCACGACATAACCATAGCCAAAGTTTTTATAGGTACGGTTAACACGGGTTAGGGTTTGCAGTAGGTTGTGAGATCTTATCACGCGACCAATGTAGAGCTTTTTAAGTCGTGGTGCATCGAAGCCAGTAAGCAGCATATTAAAAACAAATAATAAGTCGATTTTGCCTTCTTTGAAGTCTTCGACTAGGTCTTTACGTTCTTGCTTGGTTCCTACGTCGTGCAGAATTACAGCAGCGGTGGTAACTGCGCTGTCTTGTTTCTTCTTGTCGTTATAGCTAGGGGCGCTAGAACTGACCTTATATTTGGCTTGGGGTTCTGCCGCCATTAAATAGGGTTCGGCAGCCTCTTCAACCTGAATCTGTTTTGCATACTGCTGTTGGAATATCTGGTACATCATTTTCGCTTGCTCTGACGAGTCGCAGACCACCATTGCACCGATACTATTATCGTTCATGGTGATACGAGCTTTTTCAAAGTCTTTAACGATGTAGTCGAGCATGGGCTCGACGAACTTCTCGTGGGCGTAGACTTCTTTTTTGTCAGCATTGCCTTTGAGTATTTCGATTTCTTCTAAGGTTTTTTGCAGGTTGAGCTTGTAGTTGGTTTCTATCTCTTCACGTATCAAGCGCAGGGTGTAGCCATCTTTGATTGACGCGTTGTAGTAGTACTTATGAATGTAGTTACCGAATAACGATTTGGAGTTGTACTCTTCACCCAATAGCGGCGTACCCGTAAGACCAATCTTAATGGCATTTCGATCGGTTTGTTCTAGGTTGGCTAAAAAACTGCCTTTGGGGTTATAGCTGCGATGTACTTCATCTAAAAAGAAGACGCGCTGTATGTTGAGGTTGTAGTCTTGGTTGCGCAGTACATCTGGATCATCTTTAAATTTTTGGATGTTAACAACGGTGATTTCAGCTTTACCCGAGGCATTGTGTATCGCCGCGCTTTGCTTGATATCGCGAGCAAAATCATCACGAGATTCGATATTGTGCACCACCAGCCCGCGGGCTTTAAACTCTCGCCCCGCTTGAATCAGCAAATCGAGCCTATCTACAATAAAGTAGAACTTGGCAATCACCTGCTTACTTTGAAAGTAGTGTGATAGGTATTTAACGTTGTAATAGGCCAAGGCAGTTTTACCACTGCCCTGAGTGTGCCAAATAATGCCTTTTCTTATGCAGTCTTCAAGAGCTTGCTCTATGGCTTTGGTGGCAAAGATTTGCGGGTAACGCATGATGTGCTTTTGTAAGCCCTTGCGCTCTTTTACATAGGTCAAAGAGAACTGAAGCATAAAGGCCAAGCGGTCACGCTGAAATAGTGATGTGCAAATACGATTCGTAGGCTTATCTGGGAGCTTGTTTTTTAGGAACTCTGGCGACTGCTTTATAGATAACAGGTTGTTGTCTTTAAGCACCGCTGTTTCGGTGGCGTCGTCTATCTCTTGTAGCAGCGTATTTAAATCAAAGCTGTGCTCTTCACGAAAGTAGTTAAAGCTCGGTTTCTGGTAAGAGGCTGTCGCATAAAACGCACCTTCGATAGGCTGCGGTGAACTGTCGTCGTATTCCATGTTATTGGAGAAAACCATTAACTGGGTGATGTTGATGAAGTTACGGAATTTCTTGTTTTGACTGCGGGTTTGCATTCGCTTGTGTTCGGCGAGAACACCTTCGCGGTTGTTAGGCTTTTTCACTTCGATAAAGGCTAACGGCATACCATTGATTAGCAGTGTTATATCACTGTCTCTTATACACATCTCCGAGCCCACGAGACCGTACTAGATCTCGT
>OLII01000950.1_pt1 | contig 10390 bp, 12 predicted proteins | sample 1609481 | NCBI WGS metagenome assembly OLII01 (sample SAMN05416859, study PRJEB24817) | seawater metagenome | isolation source: Sea water | place: Canada:Atlantic | collected 2013-11
GAGATCTAGTACGGTCTCGTGGGCTCGGAGATGTGTATAAGAGACAGGTAAAGTACCTATGGCAATGGCCATGGCGCTTAAATCAGAGGGAATGGATATGAGCTTGGTTGAGCCGCTAATATTAGTTAGCGGTGATCTTTTTTATTACTTAGCCTTCAGTCTTGAAACCCCTAACAATACGATAAACGAATGGCAGAAAGCTTTATTAACCATCAAAGAGAATAAAACTTATGCAAAAATCAAAAGAAATTTCATGCAATAACAGGCATTTTTCAAACAAAGAATATTAAAGAACATCTTAAAGAGAAAGAATTGGCCTTACATTAATTATTAAATAAAAATGCAAGGCCTAAAGACTAATTAGAAGCGTTTACGTATGCCCACTAATAAAATAGCGTCATCATCTTCTTGGTTATCGTCCACATTTGGGGTGTCATCACTGATGTAAGTCACTGCGCCAAATAGGTCAATGTGATGAAACTCAGGGAAGTCACGGGCTAACTCGGCACGGAAAGTGATCGCGCTGTCTTCATCATCAAAGCTCCAGAAACCGGCAGACAAATCTAAATACAAACGGTGTGGCAGGAATTTTTCAAACGTTACTTCTGGGTACCAGTATTTGGCTTTAATCTCACGGTGAAGCGCCACTTCCAAGCCTTTAATAAGAGTGCTAGCAACACGGAATTCGGTTAAATCAGGTGTCTTGTCGTGCAGGTAGTTGTAGGTGGTGACGCTTGTATCTAAATTGAAGCCATCAAATTTATTGTTATAACCAAAAGACACATCCATTTCCAATGGCATGCCCTCGGCGTCTGAACCATCGTCTACGTTGGATAACCAAACACTGGCGTAAGCATCACCATTAGTGTAATCGGAACCCGCCTGCAATGCAGCGTTGTTGTCGGTTTGGGATAAGCCACGCCACACATAATCTGTCACAAAAGCTGCGTTTTTAGTAAATTTTTCAGCAGTGGCACTCATGGCTGTGATAGCCAACAGCGAACCGACTGTTAGTGTCATTAGTTTATTCATGGAAATTCCCTCAGGTGATACGTTTTTTTATAAGTCAGCTTACTTCTGTAAGTTAGGCGTAATGGTGCCACAGGGCAGGCCATCAAACTAGGAATAATATGTGATCAAAGCTTAATGGCGTGGCATTCTGCCTTGCAACATGAACCAATCATCTCCATTTAGCTCTAGTAACACCAGTATTCATCCTGAACCTCTAACGCCTAACCTTACAAAAAGGTGCCTTTATGTTTACAACTCACTGTATTTTTTACAATGAGTGTAAAAAATAGAAACGCTCAGCTTTCATTAAAATCGCCATTAAACCTGGCTCAGTTAGTATCCCCAATTTATTCCCCAAGGAATACTATAAGAAGTAGGCGTATATTCTCGGCAACCCCATTTGAGTTTACTTTAGCGCATTGGCCTTTCGGTAATGCCCTTCATAATCAAATAATCTATTTTTAATACGCCAATAATATTTTTGTTTTTTGGCGATGACAAAATCAGGGCATGGAAATACATTGGAGAGTTTTAATGCTTGCTGCAAACTGGTTACTTCAAATTTTTCAGTTATTCCTAGGCGGGCACCAATAGCGACACTTATACGCTTAGAAAATAGTTCGTTAAAAGCCCTAACTTGATTGGCTTTAGAAAAATCAAAAGACTCACTTAACTGCGCTCCTTCTTCATCATGGTAGGTGATTTTTAACTTACCCTCATCTTTTTCGTCATCATTGGCCTTTTCTAAACTTACTCCTGCACAGCGAATCACTTTCGAATCTTTTAGTTGCAGTGCCTTTTTTAACATATCATCCGGGTCAACCAACACTTCTTTGCATTGCAAACAAGTACGTGCAGCAATGTCATTTTCACCGCCACAATGAGGGCATTCTTTAAATACAAAACGATATTCGCACTGGTGCTCTTTAGCCTGAGAATCCACTAAGTCTTCAATCAGCCCTTGGCAGCGTCGGCCATAATGCTCTACTAAGTCACCGTCTTCATCACAGATACCCCAGAATATATTAGGAAATTCGCAACTGGGGCAAAGTACTTGTACCGGCTGGCTTTGGCTATTGGGTTTTTTCTCACCCACTTCTGGCTGATAAAGGTCAAAATCATTGCCTGTATAGTCAATCACTAAACAATCTTTTTTGTTTTCACTTAATCGCAGACCACGACCAATTATTTGCTGGTAAAGACTCACCGATTGAGTGGGGCGTAATATGGCAATCATATCCACGTGAGGCGCATCAAAGCCCGTGGTTAACACAGAGACATTCACAAGGTACTTAATTTCTTTACGCTTAAATGCCTTTATCAATTCATCGCGAGCCCTGCTTTCGGTGGCACCGGTAATTAACGCACTGTGCTGTGTGGGTAAATAACCAAATATTTCCTTAGCATGGTCAACTGTGGCGGCAAATATCATAATGCCTTGACGCTTATGACTTAGCTCTATGACCTGCTCTATAATGCCTTTTGTTACTCTGTGGTTTTTACCTAACAAAGCATTTATATCTGTAGAGGCATATTCTCCAGAAGCGTTTTCACGAAGCCTGCTGAAGTCATAATGCTCGATGGTGGCATCTACCAATTTGGGTTCGGTTAAATATTTTTTTTTAATTAAATAGCGTAAAGGCAATTCATAAATACAATGCCTAAAAGGGCGCGCTTGCTCACTGCGCACCATGCCACGATAATGTCTTTGATAAATCCAACCAAGACTTAACCTATATGGCGTGGCGGTTAATCCTAATAATTTAACCTCCGGGTTAACCCGCTTTAATTGTTCAATAATCAATTGGTATTGATTACTAGGTAACTCGTCTTTTTCTTCACTCTTAGTTGTCCGTTGATTTTTTTCAACTAAATTAACTCGGTGGCATTCATCAATAATAATTAACGAATAAGGTTCACTGAAATCTTGAAGGTTGCGGGCAGCCGATTGTATACTGGCAAATGTGACCTGGTGTTGCGTTACCTTCTGCTTTAAGCCAGCCGAATAAATGCCTGCGCTTAAACCGAAACTTTCATATTTTTGATGATTCTGTTCTACCAATTCTTTTACATGGGTTAACACCAGTATTTTGCGATTAGCCAAGCGCGCGAGCTCGGCGATCACCAAGCTTTTACCCGACCCAGTGGGCAATACAATCACTGCCGATTCATTGGATTTTCTAAAATGCTTGATCGTCGCGGAAACCGCTTCTTGCTGGTAATCCCTAAGTTGAAAACTTGCCACGCAGTGCAGAGCCTATTAGTGAACTGAGGGGCATTATCATAACAAAGTACGAGCTGAATCCATAGATCATGCTTTATATCGTGCTATTTAAGAGGCATCTGAAATTAATTAACTAGCGCCTGATCAGAAAATTTGTATGTGTTTTGAGAGCCTCTAGTTGACCTCTGCTCGCTCTTGGGAGGGTCAAGATATCCATTTCACCCCACAGTGAATTCATGCGACACTAAGAAATATGAGTGTACATACCACCCTATAGCTTCGATTAATGAGAGAGTAATGTCGGAATTTAGTGAGCAACAAATGGCCGTCATGGCGCCATTGAATGCTGAATTACAAGAGATTGCCACGCGATGGCAAAAACACATGGCGCTACCCCTAGCCATGTCTATTAATTGGTCGTCTTTTTGGCAAGATACGACACGTACACAGCAAGCTACCCAAGAAGCTCTTCGTTTCATGGTGGACTGTGGCAGCCGACGTTTATTAAATTGTTATACCGTCAGCCCACACAATGCATTTTTTAACAGAAATAAAGAAATCCTGAAAAAGTTATCGGGCTATCAATTGATATGGGTAACTAACCCTGATGATGTTAGATTAGAAGTTAGCAATGATATTTTGATGGACTATTTCCATATAGAGAGATTCGTTCAATATTATGCTAACTTAGACCCCTTTTTTGAGACCCTACTTCAGAATCAATTAGGTCATTCACTCGACTCGAAAGAGCTGGATAATGGATAAATCACGCTGGGTTAAAGTTGTTCCATCCGTAGCAGGCTCCTTAGTACGGGGAAGCATTAAAGCACTAAGCACCCTAGATACTTCTCTGGCCAATGATTATGTTCAGCAGTTATTATCTAGCAAGCCCGATTTAGATACTCATTCTGATTATTTTTCTTTAGAAGATGTATACGATGGCTGGCAATTGTTGAACCAATTAAGTAGCCACCCCTGCATAGGGTTGGAAATTGCCCAAAAATTTGATTTTGGTTACATGGGAGAATTCTATTATTTGCTAAAATCCTCTAATAATCTTGCTCAATCATTAGATTTTGGACACGAATATTCAAAATTAATTTGTAGAAATTTTCAGATACCCATCAGCAAGTCCAATGACGTTAGCTTTACCCTGAATAATAACCAGTTGATAAAATTCCACCCCCAAGCTGAAATTTTTATGCTGGCTTTATTTAAACGACTTTTTGAATCCATCATTAATACACCGCTCAAATGCACTAGTTTAAACCTGAGTCAAAACACCCCCACTCATGGTGTTATTGATTCACTTGTGACGCACTGGAACTGCTCTATTCGCACAGGCCAGCCTTTCTCACAATTTAGCTTCCCCAAAAGCTATTTAAAGCACAAATCTAAATATACCGACCCCCACCTACTGAAAATCATGAAGAAATCAGTAGATTATGAAATGAGCAGGAAAGGGCAAATTATCTCCATAACAGATGAAGTAACGGAACTCATTCGAAGCAAAATGCACACTGGACGCATTGGTATCGCAAATATAGCTGATGATCTTGAAGTTAGCGTACGATCACTACAACGTATTCTGGAACAAGAAGGCTGCGAATATAAATTTTTAATTGAATCGTTGCGTATGGATCTAGCTGAAAATTATTTAACCAGCTCTAACCTATCAATGGTTCAAGTGGCCCGTCGGCTAGGGTATTCTCAACCCTCAAGTTTCAGTCGTTGGTTTAAACGAGCAACAGGGCACTCCCCAGAACAATTCAAGCAAATGCATGAACCATCTAAAGCTTCCTAAGTAATTACAGCTAACTGGTTAATATCAGTGACCTCTACCTTTGTAATGGTATCACCATGTTTTATTGTTATCCTGTTTTCCATTTCTTTCAATTGAACAATATTGCCGTAAAGCAATTTGTTCTGTATCTGCCAACTCCCCTCATTGTAATTATAACGAGCCAAACTAAAGCCTCGCTCCCCCTTATTAAAAACATCATAAAATGCTGTCGTTAACACCTCACTATTTTGATTCCAACACGCAAGCCCGCAATTGGCGGTATGAAATTTTAACCCCTCAGGTTGCAGTGTCATGACAGATATTTGGTGAAAGGGCTGCACCTCAGTACTATCTGAAAAACGTGCAAATTTAGTCATGGCTTGATTGGCTGCAATGGGAAATTCATCCCCTTGCTGTGCATAATTCAACAATGCAGAATACGAAAAATCCGTCTCTTCACATAAAGCCATCAATCCAGCCTTATTGATTGTGTCCTTATTGGTCAGCTGATTGTGCTCTAAAAACAAAAAATCAATGCTGTAATATGCCGCCAACAACTCAATTAATTTTTGCAATTTTGAGCCGTACTTGTTTAAAAATTCAGGGTGCATAATAAATATCTATCCTATATCTATACCAGTAAAGGTGTTCCTAAGGGTTTCCTCTCCCACATCACTATAATGCACGATCCTTGGGTAATACTGATATTTTACATCCAGTACATAGCTGCCATCTTGAAGTCCAGCTATGTATTGCAATACAAATTGACTAAAGTTTTCTGCTACCGTTTGTTGTAATGTATATGTACCCAACACAACCAACTCACCCGTATCTAAATTAATACTTAAATAATCACGCTCAACTCTACTGGCAATCGGAAAATGCCCTTTAGGTATCCAAAAATTAACGTCATCATTTATCCAGTTTAAGGATTCTTGCAAAGATATAAAATGAAAAGCGCCTTTAAATAAAGGCACTATTGATTGATCCCAATAAAGTTTCCCTTCCTTTTCTAGGCGACGATTACCATTCATACATTCGTACGCACTTAATAAGTCACCTGGCAAGACAATTTTTTGATTTTTTAATTGCGATTCAATTTGTGTTTGCTTCAAGCCATGATTAAAACCAAGCTCCAGGCCCCCACTAATTTTAGTTACCTCGTTCATCAAACAGTTAAACGAATCGGTCATATTACTGATTCTCCAAAGGCTGGCTAATGGCTGCCAATGAAGCCATCTGCAGCGTTTTTTCTAGGCTTTGCCATAGCCCCTGATATTGATAGCGATGCTGCGCGCAAACTGACAAATAAAATAGACCTGTTTTTAAGCCCCAGTCTAAATATAAGCTCGCTGATGGTTGCAGCTGTAATAATGGGGTTAACAACTCGCCACATTCAGGGCAGCGGTGCCAGCCGATATTGTGCATCCAACGAGGCCACCCAAATAATTTATTCCCCACTTTGGGGTAACCAGCTTGGGCCATTAACCAGCTTTGCTGCTCAGTTAATTCAACCCCTAAAAGTGGCCGCTCTGTAGCCCCTGGATAATCATTAAATACCGCCATATTATCAAGTACTTCACTACGATCAGGCACATCACCAGGAATAAAACGAACGCTCTTTTGTGCTTCACGATCAGCGATACGGTAGCGTAATATGACAGGCACTTGCTCCGACTCTTGGGCTAGTGCGGCTGGTTCACAATAACGGCAAACAAATACCTGGAAAATTTCATTACAACTCATTTCTTGCAGGGCAGCAGGTTGATCCTCAGGCATTAATTGTAAAAGTAGTAACATATTTTTCTGACAACACGGACAAACTGGCCACGTATCATCTTTATACAGAAAAACCCCACCCCCTTGCTTTGACAAAAAGGTGTCTATTTTGTGAGATTCATTCGATGAATTAGAAAAATTTAAAGCCCAACCGGATCGTTGAGTATCTGCTAATAATGGTGCTACTAAATCAGAAAAACTTTGCTTATTATTTTTGTCAATATCAGCAATTTTTTGACGGTTTTGCGCTCCCGTTGCCCCCCCTTGAAATAGCTTAGTACTGCTGTATTTTTTATTTCTTGGTTTTTTCTTTTTTGCCATTATCAAGCCCTTAAGCTAGTGCCTGTAGATTTTCTTTAAGTGTTGCGAACTCATTACTTTGGGTTTGATTTTCAGCTTTTAAAATATCCATCGCTTTAATTAATGAACTACGAGCCTCTTCTTTCTCACCTAAAGCTAACAGTATTTGATATAAATTATACAAGTCACTGACTTTATGCATAAATTGAAAACCATCAAAATTCTCCGTTAGTCTTTGACATTGCCTACGTGCCTCCAGTGCTTGGTCTAGAGCCCCTGTTGCGTAACAAAAATTTGCTAAATTATTTGCCAGGGTAAATATATTAATATCTGCCAATTCATATCTTTGAAGTAAAGCTTGCGCAGCGGGTACTAGGGTTAATAGGTGTGAATTATCCTGTTGAGGGTCAACATAAAATGAATCTGCGATTCGGCCATTAAAGGCAATATCTACGGCCTGATAGCTCATATCCATCAAGTCAACAACCTGATTATAAATATCATCACTAATGCTAATTTTTTCGTTTTCGATGGTTAACAAAGAATGCTCAAGCAGCTCTTCTAGTCCCTGTCGGTGCGTAAAATACATGTCTTCAAAATGACGCTGCTCTATATTAGCAGGATATACAGCTGCCATAGAAACCAGTAACTGCTTAGCATAGTCAGACAGTAAATTGCCTTTTAAAATACTCTGTAAATCCATCACTCTTGTGTGTCCCATAGTTTTGTTATTGTTTCACTAGGTTGCTCAGGAAGGTAGTAAATTTCTATCCCCTTACCCTCATGATGATGATGTTTGTCATACCAGAAAATGTTCCAGTGTTTTTGCTTTGGCAAGCTTTTTACTGCGAACCCCAATGAACGAGTATCTTTAATGCGCAATAAATCAGCAGGATGATATCCTTCAGAGTCACTCACTGGGTGCCATATAAAGGTCAAGCTGTGCTCTGCTCTAAAGTGTTGCTGTGCCTTGATATTACCTTTTTCATGACGGGTCACCGCCATAATCCTATAAGGATACGAATATAAATACTCCCGTTTTGCAATGGGGCCATTCAAAGCTTGGACCTGCTGTTTATGCTCATAGGGCACTAATAGCCAACTTGAAGAGCTGCAAGCGCTCACTATGATGCTCATAATAATCAATACACAGCACTTAAATAGTGTCATGCACTTTCGACCACACAGCACAGCCCTTCATCTCCCACTTGATCATCGCCACTTGAAATATAAAGCCCTTTTCCGTCACTAAGAACAATTTGCGACATTTCCATACCACAGCCTTCCTGCCATGAGTTAACAACAATGTCTTGCAATATAGCAACCTGCTGGGGGTTTAATTCTTTATCCGCAATAACTGTGGTTTGGTATCGCATGCAAGCAGACTCTTCATCAAACACTAAGCGTATTCCTGTGTCTTTTAAATCAGCATCATCAAAACTACCTGAATCCACATACTCTTTATCAACTATTTCGCCAGCTTCTTCTAAGCAGCTAAGTCCATTCAACCCCTTGAGAGTAGCCAAATCGGTTAGCACCGACTCGTCTTCACAGCGGCTAAGCTCAATAGGTGCACTAAAAACAATCTTCATTCGCCTTCTCCAGAGTCTGATTTAAGATTAAGGTATTTCCCATAAAGCATCGATTACATCTGATGCCAATGACTTGTCTTTCTCTGCCAGAGTCAAAGAAATCACTCAAATAATTTTATTAGAAATCAAAACTATAACCTTAGACCATTCATTTTTATAGAGAGAAAATCCTATGCAGAAAAAATTAGCTGACATCAAGCATTATAGGTCAGTGAGCTTGTGTGGGGGCTGGGTATTGATTAACCTTTATTGTGAACATAGTTTTTCTAAAGGGTATTATAGAGCGTAAACTCATATACCTATCCTTCTGGATAGATAACGGGTTTATACTCTACTAATGGGTCGGGTAAGCCAAAATAGCAACATAAGCCCTATCAAGCAGCCCTTGATCTTTAATGTTTCTATCAGAAAAGGCATCAGGGTCATTCATAACACTCACAGCTAATGCTTCTATACTTTTTCTCCCACTATCTAGATAACCACTTAACTCTGACTCATTAAGCCGTATAATAATTGAAAAACTATAGGGCCCTTTTTGGCAATTAACATCTAAATAATTTTCGTTGCTATCACTTAACAAATAATAAGCTTGGGACAAATGCTCAATCACCTTCATGCAACTCTATCCTACCTATTAAATACTGGACTGGTTTTATTTTACTGCATATCTAATTTGGCTTCTTACACAATCAATGCCAATCTATTAGCATCTAGTGTCACTTAGCTTTTAACTTTTCGTATTTCATAGTGCGCCCTTTAACAGCCCCATTAGCACTACCTAAAGACTCTTACGATAGACTAATTTTACAGCCCTATAGAATACGCAAACAGATTGCTTGTTCGGCTTCAATTAATGGTAAAGAATAACTCGTAATTATCCGCCCAAAAAGAAAATCATTTACCTATCAGCCGCATTAGTAAAGGGAATTAAACACATTTGATTACAAAGATCATGGTGTATGGCGTGATACAGGGTTTTTAACTGGGGAGCCAAATCTGAAATATAATATTCACTTTGTAAATAATACAGAGCGCGGGTGCCATACAACTGGGTTTCATCACCCACTTGTATAAAAGGAAAGCCAAACTGTTTAAAGCGCGCCATTAAACTTGGCTCCATCATCACCAATACCCCTGAATGATTGCAGATATCAGCAAAGGCGGCCGCAGCCAAATACAGACCCATGGCAATATTAGGGAAACTTCGTTTCTCTTGTTCGCTGTAAACGGTTTCTGGATTTTGATTAGAAAATACAAACGGTACTTTATGCTCTTCTTTTCGCTGTCGAAATGAAGACAATACCGCCAAACGAGAAACCTCGCCAAAGCTTCCCCTGGGCAACTCATCGGTATTCAAAACGTCTTTGCGCAGACAATGGGCACTGTTTTTTTCAAAGGGTAATTTAAAATTTGGATTATCGGTGGGCGGAATAACCAAACGAATACAACCAGCAAACACCCCACTGCGCTTGTGTTGCAGCAAACAATGATAGGCGCAGTCATCAAACTCATCGGTCTCCATTTGGCTATCGTTGGTTGGCAACCAACCCATTTCTTCACAATAGACACTATGGCGAATTTTAAAGGCCTCTTGCCTTAGGGCCTTGGTATCGGCAAAACAAATTTTAAAATGTTGGCTGAAATTATCAGTAATGGAATACTGGCTCATGTTTATTCCTTGATGTAATTCTAAAAGTCGAC
>OLII01000952.1_pt1 | contig 10381 bp, 12 predicted proteins | sample 1609481 | NCBI WGS metagenome assembly OLII01 (sample SAMN05416859, study PRJEB24817) | seawater metagenome | isolation source: Sea water | place: Canada:Atlantic | collected 2013-11
CGAGATCTAGTACGGTCTCGTGGGCTCGGAGATGTGTATAAGAGACAGCTCTTAGTGCGCCGGTTTGTTTAAACCTAAGGTATTTATAAGCTGCATTAATAATTTTTCCTTTTTCTTCCTCGGTTAAAGAAGAAAATTTTTCATTATCAATAAATGAAGGGTCTTGGGATATTGCGTCAACATAGCTTATGTGGCTATTTGGGATTTCCTCTAATAGATGTTCAAGAGTAGTGACTTGAGAAGGACGATAATGGGCCCCTTTAATCAGGCCCGCTCGTTCAATGGACCTAATGGTATCCACAGGAATGGCGGTAAATTCGAAGTCATTGGTTAGCTCAATAGATGGGCGAGCTATTTCTAATAATTCCAGTAATCGGTATGAGCAATTTTCATCAAAGAAGTAATAATCAAACTCAATTTCTTTTAGCTCCCACAAGTGAGAGACAATGCGCTTGGTTTCTTGTGCTGTTAAGTTTAACGGGTACTCCCAAATGTCGCGCTTTTCTTTTTGGTTGTACTCTCTTATTTTCTTAAAATAAGGTGCCACAATAAAAAATCCTGGGTAACCGCCAGATAACCCTCTGAAAGCATAAAATAATGAGTTATCACCCTCACGAACATTGGCTCCAAAATTAACCGCCATCGACAGCCAGTCAGAACTTTCTTTATTTGAAGCTGGGTCTAGTCGCAATAGTGTGTGGCCAAACATGGAGGAAGGGCTATTAAGATGGTAAGCGGGAAAAACCAATGTGACTTGCTCATCAGGTACCATGGTTCTCCATTGTTTATAAAGTGTACACTGGGCATTTGGTAGTTGGGTATCATCTATGGTTAGTTTGTTTTTTAGCCAATCCAAGCGAGCGACAAATTTACACTGTGCGTGAGTATCGTCATTTGATGAATCCTTAAAAAAGGCATCGATGGTTTTAAGCAGCTCTGCTTTTGGGTTGTGTTTACCGTCAGAAGCATTGAAAAACCGAGCGTCATCCACCTGGCTAATCAGTTCATCTGTACTGCCATCTTTATCGTAATGTACTAGGTTAATCCATTCTCGGTGCTTCCATAGCTTTAGGTTGATTGCTTTGCTTTGGAGTTCTTTTATATAAGAGTCGTTACTGGCTTGAGTGGTATTAATAAAAGTCAGTGATGCAAATAGAAATAAAATATATCGAGCGCAAGAGATGTACAGCTTAGAATGAATTAGCATCTGGATGTCTGAGTAATAAGTTTTAGCAAGGAATTACAGGTAATATAAACCATATGGTATAAATAGAAAGAGGGCCCTGCATTATTCAATACAGGGCCCTCTTTCTATTTTTTATCAGGGTATGCGCTTAGCTGGTGTATTTAGCTAGGCGTGCATCAGCTTTCATTACACTTTCAAGAGAACCCATTACTTCTTCTGCCGTTACGTCAGCGCTTGGGAAAAGAACGTTGAAGTTTTCATGAGTGACTTCAGCAAAAGTTTGACGATCTTCAGGGGCTACGCCCATTAATACTGCTACTGCATTTAGAGCTTCACCGTGACCCATGGCCACGTCTGAAGAGAATTCATCCATAATAGAGGCAATCATAGACTTGCCGCCGTATGTTAGCGCGCCGTCAGTAGAGCAACCATTAGTACCAGAAGTCATACCAAAAGTTTTGTTGCCTGAGGTGCCGTTAGTTGTAGTGGCAAGGAAATGTACTGGACCTGAATCGCCCTTGAATAACATGTTGCCCCAACCACAGTCAGGACCACCAGGCGCTACAGCAAAAGAGCTAGAAGCAGCAGCCATTAGAATCGCACCAGCCATTATTTTTTTCATATTTATTCTCCGTTCCCTATTATGAGAATCAACTGTAAATTTTCTTAAATTAAAAAATACTGCAAAGCTTATACTAGCAGCAAGCTTCGGGTATGCAACACTACTGCCAATATTTGTGAGCCAGTCTAAACCTTTTTATCGTTTTTTTAATCTCTTGATTTCTATTTTAATAGATTGAAATCAAAACTAATTTATTAATTTAATGGTATCGGTTGGAATGTTTTGTCTAATTCTAAAGTGTGGGTTTGGTTGAAGTGGTTGCGGAAGGGATATCAAGTTAGGTGTTAATACCTAACTGGGGAAATATTTTTAATTTCAATTATTTTTATAAAAAGTTCGAATATTAAAGTAGGATTCGCTAATCAAATACTGATACCACTATTTAAAAAGCGATTGGGTGAAATGTCTAAAACAATGAATAAATTTGGAATGTTGTATTAATGAAGAGTATTCGGTTGTTGTTACTTTTGGCTGTAGTGGGCTTGGCGGGCTGTGAGAACCTAACGTCACTGTTTTTTTATCCCCAGCAGAGCTATCACTACACCCCAGATTTTTTTGGCTTAGAATGGCAAACCATTCATCACCAAGCTGAAGATGGTACTGAACTGGTTAGTTGGTATTTACCCGCCAAAGGGGAAGCGTTAGGCAATGTTTTATTTATGCATGGTAATGCGCAAAATATAAGCACCCATATTAGCAGTGTGAAGTGGTTGCCTAAGGCTGGCTACAATGTGTTTTTATTAGATTACCGAGAATATGGCCATTCGCAAGGCACTGCGGTTCTGCCTGAAATTTTAAGTGACATAGATTCAGCTTTAGCCTGGCTGTTAAGTCATGACGAGGGCAAGCCGATATTTTTATTGGGGCAAAGTATTGGAGCGGCACTCACGGCGGCCTATGTGCCTCAAAGTTCATATAAAGATCAAATCAGTGGCGTCATATTAGATGCTTGTTTGTTGGGTTATCAAGAGATCGCCAGCGATGTCATGTCCCGAAGTTGGCTGACGTGGGTATTGCAGCTACCGACCTATCTATTACCTAGAGCTCAAGATCCGCAAAATCACATCGCTAACATTAGCCCTATTCCATTATTCATGATGCACAGCCCAGACGACGAAGTCATTCCATATGAGCAAGGCAAAGCCGTTTATGAGTTGGCCAAAGAACCAAAGCAATGGTTAGACTTAGCAGGTGCTCATATTCAAACCTTTCAGTTTCCGTCAGTACGCGATGAGCTTATTGTATTTATGAAATCTCATTAGCGCTTTGCATTAGGGCCTTACATTAACTCGGCTTACGCCAATGCTCCTTTACCATTTCTTTTAAGGCTTTTGTAAAGGCTTGAACTTTAGGGCTATGGTGAATATCTCTATGGGTAACCAACCATAATTTGTACGTCCATTCTGGCGGTGCTGGAATGAGTTGCATTAATTTAGGATTGTTACTGGCAATTTGGCAATTTAGTGGTGCGACTCCTAAGCCGTTTTCGATGGCATCTTGTAATAAGTTAAAATCTGAGCCGCGAAAAACCACTTGTGATTTATCTATTGTTTCATTCATCCAGCGTTGTGAGGCAATGTTATTTAAAGGGCTAATCGTGCTCACAAACTTATGGCCTTGTAATTCATTTAAGTTTTTTAAAGCCCCGTATTTACTTAAATAAGCCTGACTGGCGTACAGGCTAACTTGCATTTCACACAGTGGCTGCACCACGTAATCGGGGTCTTTAGGCTGAGCGCCTGGGCGAATGCTCACATGAGCTTCACCGTATTCCAGTTTGAAAATCCTCGCATCCCCGGCTAATTCCACTTGAATATTAGGGTGCTCTTGCTGAAATCTGGCAATGATGGGCATCAGTAAAGGCGACATAGTATTTACAGTGGTAATCACCAGCGTACCTGATAAATCAGTGTCTTTGCCTGCCAACTTACCCAGCATTCGATCAAAGCGTTCTTGGGTTTGCTGAGCTTCTTGAAACAATAACTTCCCTTGCTCAGTGGCGGCATAGCCTCGGGCATGGCGGTGAAAGAGCTTGCAGTTCAAACTTTGCTCAAGGGCATCTATGTGCCTCAGAACAGTTGAATGATGCACATTTAACTGGCTAGCCGCCGCTGACAAAGTGCCTAATTTAGCCACCTGATAGGCAATGTGTATGTTGTGCCAGCTATTAGATTTATCCATGAGGTGCCTATGTCTGTGGCTACTATGTGCGTGTGTGCACAGAAGCTTTGCATTTATTCTGTTTTTGTTCAAATAAATAGAGGTCAAAATGCTCCTACATTAATTAACACCCCAAATTAAGGAACATCACATCACATGACTCAGCCAGCCCACATTATTGCCTTTGCCGGTAGCCTGCGTAGCGATTCTTGGAACAAACAGCTTGTGAACGCCGCCGCGTTGAGCGCCGAAAAAGCCGGTGCACGAATAACGGTTTTAGACCTAGCCGACTACCCATTACCCATGTTTGATGAAACCTTGGAAGACCAAGCGCCCAGTGCTGCGCTAAATGATTTACGAGCGTTTTTTTCCAGTGCCAATGGCTTGTTGATCGCCAGCCCTGAATACAATGGCTCCATTGCGCCTGTCTTGAAAAACACCCTAGATTGGTTGTCTCGCCCCGCTAAAGATGAAAGCTATCAACCAGCCTACGGGCAGTTTTCAGTAGGCATTATGGCGGCGTCGCCTGGTGGTTTAGGGGGTATTCGAGGCTTAAGCCATTTGCGCGATGTATTAACCAATGTGGGCAGTTTAGTAGTACCAGCACAGGTGGCGGTTCCTGCCTCGTATGAAGCGTTTGATGGAACTGGTCAAATTGTAAATGCTGCCTTAAGTGATCGAGTAGATGCCTTGGTTAATCAAGTACTTAGCCACGCGCGCTTTTAAGTATTAGGAGGCAATGATGAACACCCTAACTCAGTCACCTGTGGATAAATATTCTCTCACCCTAAGGGTATTACATTGGTCAACGGCATTGATCATTATTACCCTTCTGGCCGTGGGCTTTTATATGGCCGACATAGATCCTAAAGCCCCAGATAAATACGACCTTTATCCGTTACACAAAGCTTTTGGCATGATTGCTTTATTTTTGGTGGTATTACGACTGCCTGCTCGCGCCAAGGGCCCTGTTCCTGCGCCGGCCGCTGGTTTACAGCAGTGGGAACAGCACTTGTCTCACCTTGTGCACATCCTATTGTATGTATCCATGATTGGTATGACGTTTTCAGGGTACTTTATGAACTCCACCTATGCCTATGTGGAAGGCGTGGATATGTTTGGGTTGTTTAGCATTCCTGACATTACCCCTAAAAGTGAGTACTGGAATGGCATTGCCCATAATGTTCACAGCTTCTTTGCTTGGGCCTTTATTGTGCTGCTAACCGCCCATATTGCCGGTGTGATTAAACACAGAGTATTAGATGGTAAGGGTAAGGATGTATTGCCAAGAATGGCGTAACAGCGATTTTTAAGCTTCACTAATAGTTCCCCTTTGCGGTACAGCCTAGCTGATACCGCTTTTTTTTGGTTTTTATTAATACTCGATGCAATCAATAGAGATGCTCATACGTCTTTACTATAGATCAGGCAAATACAGCACTGATATAACTCGTTTAATTAGGAAAAATCCATGAATAACACCCAGAAAATCGCTGCCGTAGCAGCCATGAGTACTCTAGGCATGATGATGGCCAGTGGTGCCAATGCAGTGCCAGACCAGCCTAAAAACTGGGAAAAGTGTGCTGGTATTGCTAAAGCCGGTAAAAATGACTGTGGTGCCTTAGATGGATCCCATGGCTGCGCTGGTCAAGCAAAAATGGATAATTCCGCTAATGAATGGGTCTACGTACCTGAAGGCAGCTGTGAAAAAATTGTTGGTGGAGTCGTGAAAAAAGTGAAGCCTGCTAAAGCGTAATGAAATCGAGTATTCAAAACGTGGGGCTGGGCTTGCGCAGCCCCCACATAGAAACAATCTTAGCCACTCAACCCAATGTCCCTTGGTTTGAGTTGCTCACCGATAACTGGCTAGACGCTTCAGGCATTGATGGCTTTTTATTAGATAAAGTTAGTGAGCAATATCCAGTAACGTTACATGGGGTAGGTATGAACCTTGGGGGCATTGATCCACTCAATTTAGATTACTTATCAAAAGTAAAAGCGTTAGCGGCTCGCTGTGAAGCTAATTGGGTCTCTGATCATCTTTCTTTTAGCGGAGTACAAGGTAAGCAATTGCATGATTTAGCCCCCTTACCCTATACACAAGAATCGCTGCAACACATGATCATGCGTGTTCAACAGGCCCAGGATTTTTTAGGGCAGGCCCTAGTGGTTGAAAATATCTCGGCTTATTTAGCTTATGAACACACCACCATAAACGAAGCCGATTTTTTAAATGCCTTAGCCCAAGAAACACAGTGTGAAATTCTATTGGATGTAAATAATTTATACGTTAACCAAAAAAATCTTCAGCACAATGCCATGGAATTCTTAAACGCTCTAAATCACAACGTGGTCAAAGAGATTCATTTAGGGGGCTACACTGACAAAGGGGATTACTTGCTAGATGCACATAATAATCCGGTAAGTGAACCTGTTTGGTGCTTGTATGAATTTGCCATGCAGAAATTTAAGGGTATACCCACGTTAATAGAGTGGGACAATGACCTTCCAGATTTTAATGTGTTACTTCAAGAACAACAAAAAGCCATGGCCATTATGAGTAAGTACAGTGAAAAGCCAATATTCGCTTAAACAATGCCAGCAGCTCTTTTTACAATCGGTAATGGGCCCACTTGCCAATTCTGCCATGGGGCCATTAGGCACGGACAGTGCGAAAGAAATTTCCGGTTTATCATCGCTATTGCATCATGATATTAGCAGTCCAGCCGAGCGGATATCTATTTATCAAAACAACTATCAGTTAGCATTACTGAACTGTTTAAAAACTACTTTTATACACACCTACCGATTACTGGGTGAAGGTACATTTACACAATGGGCCAATGAATATATAGCTGAACATCCTTCTCTATCGGAAGACTTGAACCACTACGGCGAATATTTTTCTCATTTTATTTCAAGTAAAAACAGTAACCCCAGTAATGAAGAAACTAACGAATCATGGCTTTTATCTCATGTGGCTCAGTCCGATTATGTAAAGCAATGTTGTTATTATGCTGGTAATAATCAAGCACTGCCGATTAATACGTTTATTAATATGCCCCTTAATGTGCAAATGAACACTGATTTTGTTCGCCAGCCCAGTTTGTTTTTAATAGCCAGCCCTATTGATTTAACTGACATGGCATCAATTGAAAATATCCAAGACATCCCTATTCAAAAAAGCATTACCTATAATCTTTTTTTTAGAAACGAAGGCAAGGTACAAGTTAAAATAATAGATAAAGCACTATACGAGTTATTAAATGTTTTTGAGCAGCCCACCAATATGAATGGGTTAAACGAAATTCAGCTTGAGCAACTGCCCACACTGTTATCAGAAGGCTGGCTGAAATTGGTCGGTGCTAAGGTATGAAGTTTTTAGATAAGCATACCTTGAATCAATTGTATCGATTTGGCATTGCTTTAACAGGCAGTCCTCAAGATGCTGAGGATGTATTACATACCGCCATCGAAAGATTCTTGGTTAAGAATCCACAAAATGTCTCTGAAAAAAGCGCCTTTATTCGCACCATTATGCGCAATTATTGGTATGACGAAATTCGTAAGCAAAAGAATCACCAGGCCCATGTGGAATCTTTGCAAGTAGAGCAAAATGACACCGATATAGATAAAGACCGCCTGGAAGACATTGTTATTGATCAGCATGATTTTCAAAAACATTGGCAAGCTTTGCAAGCGCCGCAACGTGAGTTGCTATATATGCATTGTGTACTGGAATACAGTGCTCAAGAAATTGCCGATGAATTTAACTGTGCCCGAGGCACAATTCTTTCGCGTATTCATAGGTTAAAGAAACAATTGAAACAACTTTCATCCTCGCATTTAATGGGGCTTAGTCATGAATAAAACCGTTAAAGAAAATATTCACCAACACCTTGATGCTTTCGAGTTGTCAGTAAAGCAACTCTCAAACTTTGATGATCTTGAAAATCGTGTATTACAAAACGCCCAAGTGGCATCCCATGATACGGGGCTTGATAAATCTAAATCTTATAAAGGGTTTGCATGGCCTTTGCTGGCCAGTGTATTGCTGGTGGGTGTGTTAATAGCAACTCTACTGCCTTTGTCTAAAATCGGCGGGCAAGGGAAGGCTCAGCAAGAGTTAATTTACGCCATCGCCTCAGAAGTCTCTTACAATCACTTAAAACTAAAGCCTTTAGAAGTGGCCAGTACTCAATTAAGTAACGTCACTCAATATTTTAAAAAATTAGACTTCAATCCTTTGGGAAGCTCTCAAGTGTTAGGGTTATCCAGTGCACTTATTGGTGGGCGCTATTGTTCAATTCAGGGCAATATAGCGGCGCAACTTAGAATGCAAGATGACAAAGGCGCCATTTCGACACTATTTGAAAGTCGCTTCAATGCCGAAGATTTTGGTTTTTTACCTAAGTTAGAAGCGCAGCAAGCGCCCATCAGCGTGCATGTTGATGGCCAACACGTAAAACTATGGGTGGAAAAAGGTCTGGTAATGGCTTTGGTTAGCCCCATATCTGGCTAGTTGGGCGACACTAAGCTGTGATAGCTGTGTAATTAATGTGCTTACTACCTACAGGTGAGTACCTACACAGCCTAGTTTCTAAATATTCTCACCCTCTTAAAATATACCCAACTTAGATTAGTCCCCGTATAGGAGGTTTCATGAAATCCATGTTTAAAGATCTATTGGAGATGACCCAACAACAAGATCAGCCCCAACGTTTATTATTTTTATTTGCCCAGCCTGAAGTAAAGGGCAAGCAGAAAAGTAAGAAGAACATGAAAGGCCATATTGAAGCTGTGATGTGTGTGGATAAGCTACCTGAAGAATTAACTTCTTTTAATGCCTTGGTGTCAGAAGCCGACAGCATTACTAAAGACTGGGAATTTATGCTCATTGCTGGCTTAAGTGGCCAAAATGGCAATGCCCCCAGCACTGAAGAAGCTGAACCTTATTTAAATAAAATGAGCAACGACCTAGCCGATGGACAAGATTTAGGGCGTTACGTTATTTTAGATCGCAACGAAAAGCCCATTGAAATGGCGGCCAATTAAGCTGTTATTACAGAGTGATTCGTTACTCTAGTGCACTGGCACTTGCCAAATTTGACATGGTGCCCACATTTCAGCTCATTTATGATTAGCCTATTATTTGTACCTCTCCCACTTCGAGGATGGCTAACATGTCTGCAACAACTTCATCAAAATTCTCCCGCTTATTTAAGATAAGTCTCTTGGCAGTTTTATCTTTTGTCATACTCGGTTGTGATGACGGGCCCGATCATAAAACTCTATTGGCCAATGCCAAAAAAGCCATGCCTCAAGATGCACACATAGCCAGTATTTATCAACGCAGCTGCCAAGCATGTCATGCGGTAGATGAAACTACTGCTCCTTTGGTTGGCGATAAAAAAGCCTGGCAGCCCAGAGTGGAAAAGGGCATGGATAAACTGCTAGACAGTGTTATTAATGGTTATGCTGGTATGCCGCCGTTTGGCATGTGCATGGATTGTAATGCTCAGGAGTTTGAAGCGCTTATTCAATTTATGGTTGGAGAAAACAGTTAGCGGCGTAAAATAATATCAAGTTTGTCACCATGTCTATTTTTTAAAATCCCATATCTTTTTTACAGGGCCTGAGTATAAATATTATTCAGGCTCTATCTTCTTGCCTATTTCATTGTATTTATTAAATAAATCTTAGCTATACGTCCTAGTTGGCCAAATAGAGCATTGTGGCACTAGGCAAAATCCGTAAATTTATCATCATATCTTTTGTATAAAAATTCGAGCCAAAATCAATATTATGATCACACGACGCAATTTGCTCAGTAGTTTAATCGCCACCGCAGGGGCCACCGCTTTTGCCCCTTCCATGTCATTAGCAGCTTTACAGGCAGGTGTGCAAAAGAAAATACCTTGGAAAAATTGGTCCGGCTCACAAATTTGTTACCCAGATGCTCGTAAGGCCCCTGCCAATATTGACGAGCTAAGAGAGCTTATCGTTTCAGCGCCAGGGCATGTTCGTCCTGTAGGGTCAGGACACTCATTTACCGCACTCGTGCCCACAGACGACACTATCGTTTCTATTAGCCGTTTAAGCGGCATGGTGTCCCACGATTCGGTTAATCATACTTCCTTAATTCAAGCGGGCACCCGTTTGGGTGACATTGGTGGGCCATTGGCTCAAGCGGGTCAGGCTCTTATTAATATGCCCGATATAGATGAGCAAACTTTGGCCGGAGCATTGGGCACAGCAACACACGGAACCGGAGCGGGCATTGGTTGCTTACCAAGCTTTGTTGAAGGTTTGCAATTAGTCACAGCCAATGGCGAAGTGCTTGAGTGTGACAGAAACCATAACCCAGAAATCTGTCTCTTATACACATCTGACGCTGCCGACGATCTACTCTG